>Ga0134097_1000226_pt1 | contig 69138 bp, 69 predicted proteins | sample 8_3taG_FD_94450 | JGI IMG/M metagenome (GOLD analysis project Ga0134097, IMG submission 94450) | Switchgrass degrading microbial communities from high solid loading bioreactors in New Hampshire, USA - 8_30_10_142_A2 metaG | ecosystem: Engineered > Bioreactor > Semi-continuous > Anaerobic >... | reverse complement strand
TACAATCTGCATGAGACCTCACCTCTTGAGTGGCAACACTCGTCCAGAGCAGGATGGTGGGGTCTCTTTCGTTACCTCCTAACTGCTACCCTCTAAAAACTCCTACAGTAAAGTTACACTGACGGGTCCTAGTCTGAGGCCGTAGGATTGACCAGAACGCCACTGACGTCCCTTGAACAACTGATCAACTAGCAGAAGATGACAGATAGCCACGGGGTATTGTGCGTTCTGTGTACATCGCCGAGAGGCTATCTGTCACAAATCGCCATGTTGTCAGTTGTCAACATGCATTTTTCACGAGATAGGATGATCCTATCTGGTAAGAACAGCTAGATAGGTGGAGTCTATCTGGCAGAAAAAGCTAGATAGACACGAAGCCCGGATAGTCCCCAGGGACTAACCGGGCTCCTCAGTTCTCAGTAATTCAGTTTGCGGCAGTCAGCGTCAGTTACGGCCGTTGCCGCCTGCGGCTATATGGATCTAATCAAGGCCGGTTGCACGCGCCTACTGCCAACGGCTAGTGAAGGTCGCTGACGGCTTGCGGCTGCTCAGGGCACTTATCGGCCACAACAGGCAGCCCGACCAGCTCCTCAGGCCCCTCCTTCACGAGGGCGATGCTCAGTACCTCATCCATATGGCTCACAAAGGATACGCTAATCTCGTCCCGGATGTTGGGCGGTACTTCCTCCAGGTCCTTGCGGTTCTCCTGGGGGAGTATGACGCTCATGATGCCTGCCCTGTGAGCGGCGAGGACCTTTTCCTTAATGCCGCCTATTGGCAGCACGCGGCCCCGGAGGGTGATCTCGCCGGTCATGGCGATATCGTGTCTCACGGGACGGTTGGTGAGGGCCGAGGCCATAGCGCAGGCCATCGTAATCCCGGCCGACGGTCCATCCTTGGGGATGGAGCCTTCGGGCACATGGATGTGGATGTCCACGTTCTCGTAGAAGTCCTCGTTTAGGCCCAAGTCGAGGGCTCTGGAGCGGAGGTAGCTCAAGCCGGCATAGGCCGACTCCTTCATGACATCCCCCATCTGGCCTGTGAGGGTGAGCTTGCCCTTGCCCTTCACAACACTGACCTCCACGGAGAGGATATCCCCTCCGACGTCGGTAACCGAGAGGGCAGTCGCGACGCCGACCTGGTTCTCTTTCTCGGCTTGGCCATAGTGGAACCGGGGGATTCCGAGGTACTTGGCCATGTTCTTGGGCGTGATGCGCACGCGCTTCCTCTTGCCGGAAACCAGGTCCTTCGCGGTCTTCCTGCATATCGTCGCGATCTGCCGCTCCAGGTTCCTTACGCCTGCTTCGCGAGTGTAAGACCTAACTATCTCACGCAGGGCTTCCTTGCCTATGGCCAGGTGAGACGGCTTGAGCCCGTGCTCCCTGAGCCCCTTTGGAAGGAGGAACTGAACTCCTATCTGCGTCTTTTCTTCTTCGGTATATCCCGGGATAGTGATGACTTCCATGCGGTCAAGAAGCGGCCTCGGGATGGTGTGACTCGAGTTGGCCGTAGTTATGAACATGACCCGCGACAGGTCAAACGGCACCTCAAGGTAGTGGTCGCTGAAGCTGAAGTTCTGCTCGGGGTCCAGCACCTCGAGGAGCGCCGCGGCGGGGTCACCTCTGAAGTCAGAGGCGAGCTTGTCGATCTCATCCATCAGGAAAACGGGGTTTCTCGAACCCGCGTTTCTCATACCTTGGATAATCCGGCCGGGCAGCGCCCCGATATAGGTCCGCCTGTGACCGCGGATCTCGGCCTCATCTCGCACGCCGCCCAGGGAAATCCTCACGAATTTGCGGTTGAGCGCGCGGGCGATGGACTTGGCAAGAGAAGTCTTCCCCACTCCCGGAGGGCCGACGAAGCACAGGATCGGGCCACGGGGCTTATCGACGAGCTTCCTTATGGCCAGGTACTCAAGGATACGCTCCTTGACTTCCTGAAGCCCGTAGTGGTCCTCGTCCAGTATCTTCTGGGCTGCGCGGACATCGATGGTGTCGTCCGTGAGGACGTTCCAGGGTAGCGATACCATCCACTCAAGGTACGTCCTGACTACGACGGCTTCGGCCGACGATTGAGGCATCTTCTCAAGGCGGTCGACCTCTCTCAAGGCCCTCTCCTTCGCCTCTCCCGAGAGGCCGGCCTTCTCGATCTTATGGCGGAACTCATCGGCCTCGCTCACGGTTTCGTCGCGGTCGCCGAGTTCCTTTTGGATGGCCTTCATCTGTTCCCGCAGCCAATACTCCCGCTGGCTCCTCTCGATCTGGTCCCTCACGCGCCTGTTGATGCGCTTCTCGAGGCCTACCATCTCGATCTCCTTGTTGAGGAAAGACACCAGCTTGCTGATCCTGTCCTTGACCGGGACTGTCTCGAGTATCTCCTGCTTCTCAGCGAGGCTCAGAGGGATGTGGCTCGCGATGGAATCACAGAGCTGACCTGGGTCAGAGAGCGTCGCTATGGAAATGAGAGTCTCGGCGCCGACTTTCTTGGTCACGCGCACATATTCCTCATACTGCTCGGTGAGAGTCCTGACGGCCACCTTTGCCTCTGCCGGAGGCATGGCCTCCTCGGCGAGCGTTGTCGCGCTAACGACGTAACCGGGCGAGGTCACCAGGTACGAGTTCACCTTGATGCGGGCCACGCCCTCGATCACAATCCTGTAGTGCCCTTGAGAAGTCCTCTCGATCTCCTTTATGACTCCAAGCGTCCCGACTTCAGAGATGTTCTCAGGAAGCGGGTCGACTATATCGTTGTCTTTTTGAGTGCACATGGCGATCCGCATGTCTCCGGACTGCGCCATCTCTACCGCCTTCACCGATCTGGTGCGACCAACCTCCAAGGCAGTCGTAGTGCCCGGGAACACCAAGATATTCCTAAGGGGTAGGAGCGGGTAGGACTTGTTCTCTGTCTTGACCATATCCGAAGCTGCACCTCCCGCATTCTCCGCTTCAGTTCTCAGCCACATCATATTAGCCCGCAAAGCGGAAGTGACATGGCCTGGAGAACGCGAGAGATATATTCTCGAACGCCGGATGCAAGTCCTTCACTTTAGGGTTGGGAAGCTCTGGACAAGCAGGAATGATGCTGGAGACCTACTGAGATCTGGTGAGGTCTACTGAGCTCAGGCGCCTGCGACCATGCCGTCCAGTACCTCCTCAAGGCGGTCTACCGGGACCACTTCGAGCGGCAGGAGCGAGTACCTGTCCTGCCAGTTGGCCCTCGGGATAAACGCCCGCTCGAGCCCGGCTTCCCTGGCCGCCTCGAGTTTCTGGTCGACGCCCCCCACCGGCCTCACTTCGCCCCTGATGGAGACCTCGCCGGTGAAAGCCGTTCGCGGGTGAAGGGGAGTCTTGGTCATCGCCGAGTAGACGCTGGCGGCTATGGCGAGGCCCGCCGATGGCCCGTCCACGGGAGTACCGCCGGGGAAGTTGACGTGGATATCCCAGGCGTACGGACGTATCCCCGCGATCGACGTCAGGGCCGTACGCACATTCTCCACAGAAGACATGATCATGCTCTTCCGCCGCAGGATGTGGGTACCTTTGCCCATTTCCTCCTGCTCTATGACGCCGGTGATTATAACCTCTCCTCGCCTATCCGCTACCTCCTGCACGACCTGGCACTCAATGTCTATGACGCACGCCATACCCGGACCGTACACGGCGAGGCCAAGCGCCGCGCCGATGGTTGGCTCGGAGTGAATGCGCGGCGAGGGACGAGGGCTGTGGTGGCCCTGAGCGATGATCCATTCAATATCACGGAGTTCGATGGATTGGCGCCCTTGGACGGTGATGAGGCCCGACGCCATTTGGACCAGGTTCACCGCATCCCGCCCGTTATCCGCGTACTTCTTGATCATCTCAACGGCCCTGGGGTCGATCTGGACGCCTGCTTTTCGAGCCGCGCCTTCCGCAATGCGCCCAATTTCATCGGGAGAGAGAGCCCTGAAAAACACCTCCAGGCACCTTGACCTGAGGGCCGGGGATATGTCCTCGGGCAACCTGGTTGTGGCTCCGACCAGGCGGAAGTCGGCCGGCAGTCCGTTCTGGAAGATGTCGTGGATGTGTTCGGGGATGTTGGGGTCTTCCTGGGAGTAATACGCGCTTTCTAGGAAGACCTTCCTGTCCTCAAGTACTTTCAGGAGCTTGTTCATCTGAACCGGGTGCAGTTCGCCGATCTCGTCCAGGAACAAGATGCCGCCGTGGGCTTTCGTTACTGCTCCAGGTTTAGGTTGGGGAATACCTTGCACCCCCAAGGCTCCGGCGCCTTGGTAGATGGGGTCATGTACGGACCCGATCAGGGGGTCGGCGATGCCCCGTTCATCGAACCGGGCGATAGTAGCGTCCACCTCAATGAACTTAGCGTCGCCGGCGAAGGGAGACTTCGGGTTGCGCTTGGCCTCCTCAAGCACGAGCCTTGCGGCCGCCGTCTTTCCGACGCCCGGCGGGCCGTATATGAGGACGTGCTGCGGGTTCGGACCGCAGAGCGCCGCTTTAAGGGCCTTGATCCCATCGTCTTGCCCTATGACTTCCTCTAGAGTTGACGGCCGGGTCTTTTCGCTGAGGGGCTCGGTAAGCCTGATCCCCCTGAGCTGCTTCAGGCGCTCAAGTTCCTTCTTGGATTCGCGGTTCACTGCTATCTTCTGGCTCTCCTGGGACCTAAGGAGGTTCCAAAAGTAAAGTCCCATCACTATGGTGAGGAACAGCTGCAGGTAAATAAGCACGCCCGAGTTCAGCACCGTCCACAACCCCTTACGTCACGCTTCACAGGTATGTTCTGCCTATCGGGCTGGGATTATGAGGATAAGAATCAAAGAAGCCTCCCCGGTCGGGGAGGCCTCAGATTATCCTTCGTTCTAAGCCGTCTCTTCCTTCTTCTTGCCGCTTCCCGACTTCTTCTCCGCCGTGACCAGTATCGGCGGCACGTTGCCGAGGATGGAATCCTTGGTCATTATGCACTTGGAGACATCGCCCCGGGACGGGATGTCGTACATGATCTCGAGCATCCGGTCCTCAAGCACTGCCCTCAAGCCGCGCGCCCCGGTGCCCCGCCGGATCGCTTCCTTGGCGATGGCGCGGATGGCTTCTTCCTGGAACTCCAGCGTCACGCCGTCCAAGGCGAAGATCTTCTGGTACTGCTTGATGAGGGCGTTCTTGGGCTCGACCATTATCTTGATGAGGTCCTCCTCGGACAGAGCGTCCAGGGTGACAATCACCGGGATACGCCCGATGAACTCGGGTATCATCCCGTACTTCAGGAGGTCCTGAGGCAGGATCTTGGAGAGGACCTCCCCAATATTCCCTTCGTGTCTGGACCGGACCTCCGACCTGAACCCCATGACCTTCTGGCCGATGCGACTCTGTATGATCTTCTCGATCCCGTCAAAGGCTCCGCCGCAGATGAACAGGATGTTCGTGGTATCAACCTGGATGAACTCCTGGTGGGGATGCTTGCGGCCCCCCAGCGGCGGGACGTTGGCGACAGTGCCCTCCAGTATCTTGAGTAGGGCCTGCTGAACCCCCTCGCCCGATACATCACGGGTGATGGACGGGTTCTCAGATTTCCGGGCAATCTTGTCGATCTCGTCGATATAGATGATGCCTTTCTCGGCCTTCTCGATATCGTAGTCGGCTGCCTGGACGAGCCGGAGGAGGATGTTCTCCACGTCCTCGCCCACGTACCCGGCCTCTGTGAGAGTCGTGGCGTCGGCGATCGCGAACGGCACGTTCAGCATCTTGGCCAAGTTCTGGGCAAGGTACGTCTTCCCTACTCCTGTAGGACCAAGCATAACGATGTTTGACTTCTGGATCTCCACATCGTCCTGCTTGTGACGGCGCCCGATTCTCTTGTAGTGGTTGTACACGGCCACGGACAGGATCTTCTTAGCCTTCTCCTGCCCAATAACGTACTGATCGAGGAACTCCTTAATCTCTTTCGGTTTCGGGACATCCTTGAGGCTCTCTTCGGCGTCCTCGTCCAGCTCCTCGGTGATTATCTCATAGCACAGCTCGATGCATTCGTCGCAGATATAGACACCGGGACCAGCGATGAGCCTCTTAACCTGGTCCTGGTACTTGCCGCAAAACGAACACTTCAGTCCCTTCTGTTCCTCGAATCTGAACATCCTTTCACCTCGGCTATTTTGAGGCTTTGCCAGTCGGAATGAGGATGTCGTCTACCAGACCATAGGCCTTTGACTCCTCAGCGTTCATCCAAAAGTCTCTATCGGTATCTCTCTCGATTCTCTCAATAGGCTGGCCGGTGTGTTTGGCCAGAATCTTGTTGAGAGTTTCCTTGGTCCTGAGCATCTCCCTGGCTGCTATCTGCACTTCTGTCGCCTGTCCCTGGACACCGCCAAGGGGCTGGTGAATCAAAGTCTTGGCATGGGGCAGGCAGAATCTCTTGCCCTTGGTCCCGCCCGCGAGGAGGACCGCCGCCATGCTGGCAGCCAGACCAACGCAGATGGTCGAGACGGGAGGCTTTATGTGCTGCATTGTATCGTAAATAGCCATGCCTGCCGTCACCGAACCACCCGGTGAGTTGATGTACAAAGAGATCTCTTTATCAGGGTCTTCGGCCTGCAAGAACAGGAGCTGGGCAACAACCAAGTTTGCGACGCCGTCGTCGATCGGAGTGCCTACGAAAACGATCCTGTCCTTCAGGAGCCTTGAGTAGATGTCGTATGCGCGCTCTCCCCGGCCGGTCTGCTCGACAACCATGGGCACAAGGTATCCCATTGCTCTCTTACCTCCGTTCTCGCTGTGAGAGTTATCATTTCCAAGGGAAGTCGCCTCTATCGCCAAACGTTACCCTAGTGGATTCTCGTCCTTTTCAGGCGGCGCAACTTGGGTCTCCTGAGCGGCCGCGTCTTCTGCGACGCCCTTAGCTTCCTCGGCCGGCTGAGCTTCTTGAGCGGTATCTTTATCCACCTGTTCTACTTCTTCCGTCTTCTTCACTTCGAGAGGAAGAGGAGTGCCGGCTTTCTCGGCAGCCTTCACGGCAAGTTTCTTCAGGACTTCGAGCCTTCTCAGATCGCTTACGATGCTATCCAAGGCGCCCCTCATCTGTAGCGTCGTCCTAATTGTATCAGTATCTCTACCCATCTGACGAGCGAAGGCTTCCATCACTTCATTGACGGCCTCCTCGGGCACCTCTACATTCTCCTTATCGGCAATCGCGTCGAGAATCAGGTCTCTCCGCACGTCCTTCTCGGCTTCCTCGTGAATGTCTTTCCGTAAGTCTTCCACGGTCTTGCCGGTGGAGCTTAGGTATGCGTCGAGATTGGTGTTTGCTTCCTGCAGCCGCTCCGCGAACCTCCTGAGGAGTTCCTCCTCACGGCGCTCAATCATCACGTGGGGGATCTCAGCGCTGCCCTTTGTCAGTACTGCTTCTTCCACCTTCTGCGAGTGGACGCGTCGTGCCAGGTCTTCCCGCATCGCGGTAAGCCGCTTCCTTATGTCTTCCTTCACTTCATCGAGGTTTTCCTTACCGAGGTTCTTAACGAGTTCCTCGTCAGACGGAGTGTTCTTGCGGTAGCACTCCTTAACCTCGACGGAGTACATGGCGGTACGGGGCTCGCCGCCTTCTTTTGCGGGGGGATAGGTCGCCGGGAACTCCTTAGTCTCGCCCTTCTTCATACCCACGAGCGCCTCTGTAAGCCCGGGGACGAAACCGTACTGTCCACCGGCCTCAACGTACGATAGTTCCTGATCGACTTCAGGTTTGAACGCGCCGCCTTCGATGCCCCTCACGTGGCAAGTAGCGAAGTCGCCTTTCTCTAGGGCCTGGTCCTCGGGGAGAGGAGAAAGGCTGGCCATCCTTTCTCTAAGGAAGGAGATCTGCTGGTCTACGTCCTCATCGGTAACCGCTTGCACTTCGTAGGGGACCGAGAGTTCCTCGTAGTCGTCCAATTTGACTTCGGGACGGACATAGACGGTGGCCTTTATCTTGAGGGGTTCGCCCTGCTTGAAGTTCACCTCGTCAAACTCGGGCTCGCTCACTGGCTCGATCTTGGTCTCCTCGACGGCCTTCTCGTACTGCTCGGGCAGGACTTCCTTCATGGCCTCTTCGTAGAGGGCATCCTTGCCTATGTGACGCTCTAAGATGAACCTGGGCGCTTTGCCGCGGCGGAAGCCGGGCACGTTTACCCTCTTAACCACGCTCTTATATGCCTTGTCGAGGGCTTCATCAACAACCGAAGCCGGTGCCTCAATGGTAAGCACTACTTTGGAACCCTCGATCTTCTCCGCAGTAACCTTCACAGTCTGGTCCTCCTTATAACTCTGCCTATGTGGTATCGTATTACTCTCCCCAAGAAGCGCTGCTTGTCCTTGGTCTTCCGCTGGAAATCAAATCAATCTTTAGTATATTACCAGATCAAAACGGATTGAAAAAGGCTGCCGCCAAACCGCGAGCCCTGGTCCCAAGCCTCAACCGGGGCTCCGAAAAATAAGAGCACGTCCACCGGAACAGTCACAGTCCTCACGCGTCAATATATACAGATACAGTGTTCTGGAGGCGAATCTCATTGAAACGACCCTTTATCACCGGACTCATCTTCATTCTGGCCCTGTCCTTGGCCTTATCACTGGCGGGATGCACGAACTCCGTAAACATCACCACGCCACCCGAGACGGGCAACGATGATGAGTCGAACGAGACTGCCGTTCTGGAGCTCGTCACCGAGTTCGGCAAGAGACTCCGGATGGTTTCTCTCCTGGCGCCGGAAGACGTCCTCAGGGACAGTCTGGAGGAGAACTACGGCGACATGGTCTCGCCGGACCTTATCGAGAAGTGGACTCAGGAACCGACTGCTGCGCCGGGTAGGCTGGTATCCAGCCCGTGGCCCGAGCGCATTGACATAACGTCAATTGAGAAGAGCGGAGACGAGGAGTACGAAGTCTTGGGCAGCATCATCGAAGTGACCGGCGCGGAGGGTGGAAGCGAGGTTGCTGCCCAAAGGTCCATCACGCTGACCGTCGTGAACGTTGAGGGCAAGTGGGTCATAGACGACGTCTCGTTGGGGGACTACGAGGATACCGCTTCGATATCGTGCGATGTCGCGGACTACGGCTTCAGGGTACATCTGCCCGAGACCTGGACCGGGTATTCGGTCCTCGAGGAGAAGTGGGAAGGTTACAGGCTTGACGCCCAAGGAAACGTCGAGAAAGACCCGTCCGTAACCGGACCTCTGGTCATAATCAGGCATCCCAAGTGGACCGAAGATAACCCTCGCCAAGACATACCCGTCATGGTATTCACTCACGCCCAGTGGGAGGCGCTCCAGAAGGACGAATTCCACATCGGAGCAGCTCCTGTAAACCCCACTGAACTTGGCCGGAACTCTGACTATGTGTTCGCGCTTCCGGCCCGGTACAACTACGCGTTCCCCGAGGGCTATGAGGAAGTGGAAGGTATAATCGAAAGCGGCGCCTTCGAGACCTTCGAGCCGTAAATGCCGTGGATTTTGGGTCCTGGATCTTCCTAGATCCGTAAGCCTAAAGCCTAGAGCATGGAGCCGAGAGTCTAGTACCGAGAACATGCAAGCCGAGACTATCTCCCTCCGCCTTGATATGGGCAACCGCCCTCAGGCGGAGGGTGTCTTTATCTCGACACAAACCGACCTTCGAGGCAATACCTGCATGATGCTCTTAGGCCGCCGCGGAGAAGTCGGGACTCAGAGAGGTCCCCGGAACCAAAGAGTCCGCGGAACGCAAGGAGATCTTGGGCCGGTGATTGAATGTGCTTCCTACGAGTCCGGTCACGGAAAGGGAGGCCGTACTATGGACGTGTTCGAAGCGATTTCTCAAAGGCGCAGCATAAGGAAGTTTGAGGACAGGCCGGTGCCCCGTGAGCTGATTGAGAAGATACTGCACGCAGCCATCCTCGCTCCGTCGGGAAAGAACGCTCAACCTTGGAGGTTCATTGTGCTTGAGGGCGAGAAGAAGGATGAAGTGGTCGACATCCTGGAGCGTTCTGTGGCCTCATTCAAAGAAGCAGGTATGCAGACAGGAAGCGCGGAGAACTCCGCCAGGATCATGCGCCAATCTCCCGTAGTCATACTCGTCCTGAACCCGCGGAGGACGACTCAGGATTTCAAAGACCGGTGGGAACAACTGGGATGCCTTGTGGATACTCAGTCGGTGGGTGCCGCCATCCAGAACATGCTCCTCCAAGCCACGGCCCTTGGACTCGGCACTCTCTGGATATGTGATGTGTTTTACGCCCAAGACGAGATCTGCCGGCATTTCGGTACAAATGACGAGCTCCTCGCGGGCGTCGCGGTCGGATATCCCGCAGAGTCGCCGCCTCCTCGCCCGAGGAAGCCGTGGCAAGAAGTGACGACTTGGTTGGTCGGCTAAACCGCAGACCCGGGAACATCGCGCTAATAGCCCACATATTGCTCCGGTGAAGTCTAAAGCGCAAGAGACGAGGCCCCGTTGATGGGCCTCGTCTCCTGTGCTAATATCCAACTTCTTGCGGTTGTGTGGCGTGTTTCTCCCGCTCAGGCCTTCACCGCATGTTGTATATCCTGTAAAGGAACACCGCTGCTTCCGCTCTCGTTGTCCCGCCCAGCGGGTTGATCCGCTCGCCATCTCCCTGGATGAGTCCTTCCTTCACCAGAGTGGCCACGCTGTCCACCGCGTAAGGGGCAACCGACGCGCTGTCGGCGAACCTCTCCATGTCGGAGGCAGAGCCTTGCTCCACTAACCTGCCGAGCATTCGGAGCGCCCTCTCGGTGAGGACCATCATGTCTTGCCTCGTGATGCCCGCAGCCGGGTCGAACTTGTTGTCTCCTACTCCGTACGCGAAAACTGTGCGGAGTGCCTTGACGAAGAAACACACTCTCGACCTTTTCCTCTAAGTCTCGCGAAGGAATCGAATTTAAGAAGGAATTAACCTTATGCGGAGCTTAAGACCGGGACAGCGCAGATAGCTAGGAGAAAGGGGATGACATGCTTGCAGGTAAGGTGCAAAGCTTAAGACCGGGTCCTGCACCGGCGGAGGACTTCGAGGGTTTTCGACTCCACATCAGAGTACTGCGCTTGCAGGCGCGAGTGGACCTCAAGTAGGCAACCTATTCCCCCGGCCTTCGCCTTAGCTTCCATTTCGGCGCAGGTAGAGGAGAGCTCGGTCAGGCCCAAGAGCGCGGCGCTGGACTTCATGGCGTGGGACATAAGCTCTATTTGGCACCTGTCCCCGTTCTCCAGAGCCTCCTCCATGGCACGGAGTCTGGAAGGCATATCGGTCAGGAACGACTCCAGCACCGATGCCAGAAAGGCGGGGTCTCCATCCACAAGCCTCGCCAGGTCACCGCGTTTCTCGGGAGCAGCAAAGATGAGTTCGGGAAGGGACTCCGGCACGGCAGGAGACACACGGGCCGGCGCTCTGCGAAGATGGCGACCGAGGAGCATCTCTAGGTCGTCTAGGTGGACCGGCTTGGAGAGATAGTCGTCCATCCGCGCAGCCAGACACTTCGCCCTGTCGTCCGACGTAGCGCTGGCGGTAATGGCAGCAACCGGCGTGTGGGTTCCCCTTCCCCGGTCTATCTCGCGCATAAGCCTGCAAGTCTCAAATCCGTCCATATCAGGCATATGACAGTCGAGGAGGACCATGCTGTACTTCTTTCGGGAAAATGCGTCGACCGCTTCCTCTCCACTCCGGACGGCCTCGGCTTCGTAACCGAGCTTCCGGAGCTGCGCGAGCAGGACCTTCCTATTGAGGGGTGTGTCTTCGACCACCAGAATGGACACATCCCGGTTTTGTCCCGGACCGGCGACGTCTCCTCTGGAGCAACCTGCTATATCCACAGTAGCGCCACCGCAAGACGGCGGGGCCGCCACCTGAGGCCTGCTTTCATCTCTCGCGCGATCCTGCAAGTCACCTGTCAAACCACCGTGGGGCCCAGGGAGGTCGAAGTCGACCGTGAACCAGAACTCGGTGCCCTGTCCTTCCCTGGTGGTGAACCCGATCTGGCCTCCCATGAGTTCCACCAGCCGTTTGCATATGGCGAGGCCGAGGCCCGTGCCCCCGTACCTTCTCGTGGTCGACTCGTCTGCCTGGACAAATGGGTCAAAGACGCTGGAGCGAACATGCTCGGGGATGCCCGGACCCGTGTCGGAAACCTTAAACCTGAGGGTCGCCCGGGCTTCCGTCACCAGTACGGGCATAACGCTGAGTCGCACTTTCCCCTGCTCGGTGAACTTGAGCGCGTTGTTCAAGAGGTTCGTTATCACCTGCCGTAGCCGCAGCTGGTCTCCGATCAGCCTCTGCGGCACCGCGGCGTCGACGGTCATCTCAAACGAAATCCCCTTGCGACGGGCCTGGACCTCCGCCAAAGCGCCGGCGTGCCCGGTAACGGCCGCGAGGGAGAACTCACCCCGCTCGAGAGTAAGCTTGTTTTCCTCTATCTTGCGGAAGTCCAAGATGTCGTTCAGGATGGTAAGGAGCGTCTCCGCGCTGTCCCTTATCGTAATGGCATACTCCTCCTGCTCACGGTCGAGACCCGAGTCTGCCAACAGCTCGGCCATGCCCACCAGGCTGTTCATGGGGGTCCGGATCTCGTGGCTCATAACCGCGAGGAAGTCGCTCTTGGCCCTGTTTGCAGCGTCAGCGGCCTTAAGGGCTCTCTCCAGATCATAGGTCCGCTCCTTGACCCTCTGCTCTAGGGCACGGTTATGTTCGGCCAGCTCAACCGACAGTCGTTCCGACATCTCATGGGCCGCCGAATACCTGAGCGACAGGACGTAAGCCTGAAAGCACATGAGGATGAAGAGACCGAAATCCGTCAGGTACGGCCCGTAGATGAGTTCATTCGCCCTCAGGACGTCATGGGCCGCAGTCAGGACGATCGCCAGGTTACCCAGTATGAACCAGATGGCGCCTTCGCGCTTCCTGAGGGCCGCTCGCACTATCCCCACCTGTAGGTAGATGAGCATTATCAGAGTCCATACCTCGTAGTACAGGATAAGTCTCGAGTAGACCTTGGGAGGAGCCGCGACAACGCTAGAACTGAACGCAAGGCCCACCACCCAGCCGGCCCGCACGGCCCGGGATGAGACTTCGTCCGTATACAGGTACCGTATGAACTGCGCGAAGACGGGGACCGCCAGGTAGAACGTCAGGTATTGCAGCATGTACAGGGTGTGCCATCTCACCTCGGGAGAGAGGACCAGTATCACGGTTTCGCCGACAACGCTTCCGCGCACCGCCATGAGGAGGCACGTGAGCGCGCAGAGTAGATAGGAGCGCTCTTTGCGACGCTGGAAATAAAGCCCGAGGTGGTACAAACCCAAGACTGTGAGAGCTCCCCAAAGGAAGAAACCTTGCGCCACCCTGGCGTCTCTAAGCCCCTGGACGGCATCGAGAGTCCCGAACATGATCTCCGTCCATATACCGCCCTTACTGTGGGTGAAGTTCGACACCTGAAGGACTATTTCCACTTCATCACCCCGGGCCGCGAAGCCGGCAACCAGGGGATATGCGTGGGGAAAAGCTTCTTCAGGCGTGCGCCCGACACGCCCGTTGGATGCGACCTCCTCGCCGTTCACCCACATGCGATACGATGTGGCGAAATCCAGTATCTTTATGGCGAGAAGCCCCCGGTACTCTCCCGTCCGGACGACGAGACGGTAGGTACCGTAGCCGTCGCCCGGTAGCCCTGCCGGGCCCTCCCCACCGCCCAGATCGTAGCGGTTCCAGATGCCGGGCACATGGACCAGGTGGCCGGCTAACGGCGGTCCGTCCGAGACGAAGTCCTGAGGAGTCAGGAGCTCCATCCAGTAGAACTCCCACTCACCGTCGAGCGCGACCGTGTCGCTTCTTTGTAGATCCCATCCGGTTAGGTCCATTACCCCGCCCACGGCTTTGGGAGGCACGGGTCTGGGGCCACGCGCAAACGGCCGGGCCAACAGCAAGAGACAGGCGGCAACCAGCAGAACGAGAGAGGCTCTAGTCCACGTCTTGCGTATTGAACCTGTAGCCTACCCAGCGCTTGGAGATTATGTACGAGGGTTTGGACGGGTCCGGCTCTATCTTCCGGCGCAGACGGCTGATATGCACCATCAGCGTGCGGTCGTCGGCAGACTCGTGACCCCACACCGCCTCAATGAGCTGGCTGGCGGAGAAGTAGCGGTTGGGGTTCTGAATGAGGAGCGCCAATATATCGAACTCTTTCGCAGTCAGGCTAACCGACCTATCGCCGACCCGCACTTCGCGACTTACAAGGTCCACATACACATCGCCGTAAGTGTAGACTCCGCCCTGGTCACCGAACGGGGTCGATGACCGTGCCATTTGCCTGTACCGGCGTAGATGCGCACGCACCCTGGCCACCACCTCCATGGGCTCGAACGGCTTCTTGATGTAGTCATCAGCTCCTATACCTAGGCCGATGGCCAAGTCTGTGGGATCGGTCTTTGAAGTAATGAACAGGACTGGGACATCTGTGGCCGTCCTCAGTTCCCTTAAGATCTCGAGGCCGTCCATGCCGGGCAAGAGGATATCCAAGAGGACGATGTCCGGTCTATACTGGAAAACTGCCTGGACCGCTTTGGCGCCGTCGTGCACGGCGGTAACGACCATGCCTTCTCTTGTGAGGTAGCGGCTCAAGACCTCCACGACGACAGGTTCGTCGTCGACAATCAGGATTCTCTCCCCCGGCAGATGTATCACCCCAGTCCCGCAGCTGAACAGCTGAACTCTCTAGGTTCTTCGGAATCTAGGGAGCTCCCAATTAGCGGCCCTCAAACCCTTTCTGCAGTTCTCTGCAGACAGGATTAGTTCCTCCGTTTTACATAACGGGTCCGCCGGTTTGTGAGAGTCCGGGCATGCCGGACCGGTCCTAGCCGACGTAACGGACGGCGTACGCGGCGACTATCTTGGCGCCTTCTACGAGGTCCTTGATGGGGATATGTTCCTTGACGGTGTGGGCTATGGACATATCTCCGGGACCCGTCATCGTGGCCGTCAGCCCCTTCTTCAGCGACCAGTAGGCGTTCCCGGCGGACAACGTTCCCGCAAGCTTCGGCTCGCGGCCGGTCAGGTCCCTGATCACCTCCATAAGGAGCCGTATTGGCGGAGAGTTCGGGTCCGCCTCCACAGGGTCTCTGCTCTCAAACACGGTGAACTCGGAGACCTTGAACTCCGGGTCCTCGCCCTCGAGCATCTCTATTACCCGGCGGAAGCGTTTAACGGCTTGTTCAGCGGAGCAAGGTCCGACAAACCTGTAGTCAAACGTGGCGGTGCAGGTATCCGGCACGACGTTTGGCCTCTCCCCGCCCCGGATAGTGCCGATGTTAAGAGTATCCGCCGGCATCAGGGGATGCGTGTGCCGCTCCATCGCCATAAGCCGCCTGAATAGCTCTACCATCTTTAGAATGGCGTTTATGCCCTTCTCGGGGGTTCCGCCATGGGCCGGCTTCCCCTCCACTGTGACCTTGACCCAAACCCTGCCCTTGAACGCGACGTTCACGGCCCATCTGCTGGCCTCGAGGAGGAAATGGAAGTCGGGCATAGGCCAGCCCGCTTTCTGGAGTCCCTGCTCGATCACGTACTTGAGCCCGAACTGCCCTGCGGTCTCGTCGTCGTTGGTGGCGGAGAGAAGGAGACTCCCCCGCGGCACAAAACCCGCCCTCTTGAGGGCTCTGACAACGCAAATCATGATGGCCAGTGAGTGCTTCATATCGGCAGCGCCCCGTCCCCAAATGGCCCCGTCGCGGACGGATGCGGCCCAAGGGTCCCCATCCCAGCCATTCCCTGCGGGAACGACGTCCATATGAGCGTCAAGCAGAAGCGTCGGGCCGCCAGGATCGATCCCGCGCCACAGGCCCACGACGTTGGGCTTACCCGGGGCTCCTTCCATGATCCTGACTTCGAGGCCTGCCTCTTCCATGAGCCGCTTCATCTCAGGCGCGATCACTGAATAGTCGGCCGGTGGGTTGGGAGTCGCTATCCGGACAAGCCTTTGTGTGAGGCAGACGAGTTCGTCTTCGTCCAGCAATCCCACTACCTTTTCTTCCATGGGTCTATCCACTGACCTATCGACTGACATATCCACGTCCTGAACCTCCCTCAGGGCTCACCGGCGGGACTCAGCTTCCTTACCGCGCTCAAATACCCAGAACCTCGAGCCCAAGTAGTTGATCGGCACGGTTACGCAGGCAGTGAGGAGCTTCGCGACCATCTTCTGAAGCCGGAGCGACCCGTGGAGGACGCGGAGACAGAGAAGACTGGCGCTTAGAGAAGCGACGTTCACGGCGACAAATCTGGCGAACTCGGCTTCGGTGTAGGGGTCCTTTTGCCGGAAAGTCCACCTCTTGTTGATTATGTAGCTGTTCACCGTAGCCGCAGAGTAGGACAGGAACTGGCTAAGGTACACGTTCACGCCCAGGACGTGGGCCAAGACGTAGAAAAGCCCGAAGTCTACGGCGGTGTTGAGCGCCCCGGTGATACCGAAACGCACGAACCGTCCGGCCTCGCGACGTGTCACGTATTTCCCTATCCACTCAAACACTGCCTAACCACCTTCAACCGTCAAGATCGCCCGGCCGGCGTCATCCCGCGTAATCCGCGCCCGCAACTCGCCTTCGGCGTCAAAGAAGTGAAAGGCGCCGCCCCCCACATGCTTTACGGTAAGAGGGACAAAACCGTCCTTCCCGTCAAAGAGAAAGCAGGCGTCGTACTCGTCAAACTTGTCGTATGGCCGGTAAACGGGCCGCGTGGTCGCTATGGGCGTCACATACGGAGTTTCACTCGCGCTCATGGCGCGCAAAGCGCCGGTGAGCGCCCAGTCGCTTTCGGTCACCCCGTGGATATGCTCGTGGTAGAAGTAGCTCTGCTCAGGAAGGTACGAAGGGTTCACGTTCAGCACAACGACTTGGTAATCCGCCGGGACGTCCTTAATGGCCCGGCTCAGGCTCCGGACTATCCTCTCGTCATTTTCCGTCGTAGCGCGGTAGTCGCTGAGTTCCGCCACCGAAGCCACGAGGAACACCGCGACAAGGGCCGCCGCTGCGACGGGCTTTAGATCCACACCCCTCCTCTTAATCGGGCCGAGGACAAGGGTCGCCAGCGAATCAACCATGAGGGCAATGCCCGGAAACGACATCACCGTGTTGCGGAGGCTAAACCACGGATTTCCGAGGACGAAGAACGGAACCACCGGCGCCGCGGCCAAGAAAGCCCCCATAAAGAAACCCGAGATGGACCGCCGGATGACCTGCCGGACCGGTGCGCCCAACGACTCCCGGTTCGGGGAAGGCTTCTCTTCCTCGCGACGGGCCGTCATCCAAAAAAACGCCGCTGCACCGGCCACACAAGCCGCGTAGAACCACGCACCGTCGCGGACCATCGTAGCCCACCCTCTGAAGAAACCCCTCAGGGTGATGAAGAGCCCGCCCCCTAAGAACGCGCTCTTGAGCTGCCCGAGCACTTCCGGCAAGAACACCCTGAAGTAGTAAGGAGTATTCGGAATGATGATATCGTACCGCTGTCCGTAGAGCCGGCTGTCTTCTACGAAACGAGAAGTAAAGGCCAGGTAGATCCCCACGTTCACGAACCAGTGGAGCCCCCAGAACGCCCTGCGCTTGAGCGCCGAGACGTTTGTGAGCGCAACTACCAGCGTAAGCGCAAAAGACAAGAATATTGCCTGCTCGTAGAAACCGAACGAGACGAGCTGCAAGAGCGCAAACAGAAAGACGTGATACCACCGCGCGGACTCCGCGAAACGATGGAAAAACCAAGCCCCGGCGACGGCAAAGAACAGCCCGCACACGACGCGTGACGAAGCGGATATCCAGTACGTGCCTTCGAAACTTAAGGGAAGCAGGCAAAAAACTGAGGCGAACACATATCCCGCACCGAAGTGGCGGCGGAAAATGAGGAAAAGAAGCGCCGCCGCGGCTGCATACAATGCCGTCAGGAGCAACACGGCAAAGATCATGTTGTCGTAGAACCTGTACCAGAAGTATATGTCCATGAGCCCTGCCAGCGGCCGGGCAGCCAAGAGGCCGAGTTTCCTGATGAGCTCGGACCTTGACCCGCCGAAGTGCTGGTAGTTGAAGTACTGGATGTAATCGTCCAGCTGTCGGAAATAGGTGAAGCCGTAGTATAGGAACCTGAGGGCCGTAACAGAGTAGAGCACAAGGAACAACCTGACAAAGACCACACCGCCGGCTTGGGCTCCGGCGAGGTCGCGAATTCTGGCCCAGAGACGGCTCCCGGGCCTGTCCCCACCGCTGTTACTTGCCATAATCCCCCTTCTTGCGCGCCGCCGGCAACGAACTGAAACGCACCTTGAACACGTCTCGCATCATCCGGAGAGAATCCCAGAGCACGTTTACTTTAGACCCGGAGTGGACCAGGAGTCTGACGGGCATTTCCTCGATCCTTAGGCCCATCTGCCTGGCCAGATAAAGCGCTTCAATGTCAAAGGCGAAACCGTTGACCTTCGCGCAGCCGAACACCTGTTGCGCAGCATCACGCGTGAAACCTTTGAAGCCGCATTGCGAATCGGAGACGCCCAGGCGCAATACGGCGTTGACTCCCATCACGAAAACACGCGACGCCACTTTCCGTAAGATTGGATAGGATTTGTACGCATCCGGTTCCATATTGCGCGAACCCACAAGCACGTCGCAGCTTCCCGAAGCGATCTTGTCGTAAGCGGGTTTCAGTACCTCAAGCCCGTAGGACAGGTCCGCGTCGCAGAAGAAGACGACATCGCCGCGAGCAGACAGCATCCCCATACGGACGGCATACCCCTTCCCCCTGTTCGGGGCGTATGTCAGCACTCGAACGCCGGCCTTTTCGTGCTCCCTCGCGATCTCCAGGGAGGAATCGGTGCTGCCGTCGTCGACCAGGATCAGCTCAAAATCGCCGAAGATGCTTTTGAGGTAGCTTTCGGCTTCCTCGACGGTCCTCTCGAGCACCGCTTCTTCGTTGTAGAACGGTATAACTAGCGTTATCATGGGGCGCCTCTCAATTCTCGCTGTGTTCGTACCTCCTGGGTTCCGTCTCCTGCGCGCTGCTCCTCCTTACGTCCTGGTGTAGAACCAGCTCTTGCTAAGATCCACGACTTCCGATGTAAGACCTGCTTCTTGCGCTTCCGAAGCACCTTCCCGGGTAGCCGCCAAGAGGTGACCGCCCTTGCCTACCACCACACCGTCGATCATGATCACTTGTCCACGGGAAATCCCGAGGTGAGCGCGGCCCGTCACCGGGTCGGCCACGGTTACGTCTCCGTCAAAGCCTTCGGCGAGGGCGCCTTTGTGCTCGAAACCGAACATGCGGGCCGGGTTCAGGGTCAGTTTCCTCACCAGCTCGGGCCAGGTCAGCGCTCCGAGCCTGACGAGTGCAGCGCCCCTTTCCAGCTGTACGTTCCTCGGTATGGCGCCTCCGTCCGTGCTTATGGCGTCAACTACAAATTCGTTTCTGTCCTGCATTTTCGCGGTCGCGAGTATGTGCATGGAGGTGGTGTCGTTCACGGGGAAGCTCACGCCGGTCCTCGTCCCGGCATCTTTCCAGATCTCGAAGCCTTCCTTGCCCGTTACGAGTTCAATCTTTCCGCCACGAAGGACTTGGATAAACGCCCACCCGCCGAGGATGGCTTCTCCCATGCCTTTCTCGTCGGGCGTGTATCCTCCCATGCGGAGGCAGTTGCGGGTCACGTGGCTGGACGGCAGCCCGTCCTTTATGTGCGCCGATGTCCCGTTGATGGTCCCAAGGTACGACTCGGAGACAAGGTTCCGGTGGCTCCGGAGCAGCTCGGCGGCTTCCAGCGCCTCCGCGGCGGGAGTCCGGTGGAGGCCCCGGCAGTAACTGTTCACATGCGCTATGTGCAGGTGGTTCTTGCCCGCGAGCTCGACCGCCTCGCGGAAACCCTCAATGTCGCTCCCGTGTCTCGTCGTGCCCACGTGGAATGCGACGTAACAGCCCTTTCTATTTGCCACGTCGATGATCCGGGCGGTAGCTTCAGGCGTCGCAGGGCTGTGTCCTCCGACGATCTTAAGCCCGAGGGCTCCGTGCGCCAGGGCCTCGTCTGTGATCTCCGAAAGCTCCTCCACGGTAGGATCGGCATCTTTGGTGTTCCGCCCGGGAGTCACCGTGTGAAGGCCTGCTATGCTCATTCCGCAGCCCATAGCAGCGAGCCCTTTCACCGTGTGCTGGATTGGCCCTCCGAAGTCCACGGCGGTAATCACACCCACGCCGGCCATCATCGAGAACCCAATCCACCTTGCCTCAGAGGAAACGTGGACATGGGAGTCGATTACGCCTGGCATAACTATGTAGCCTTCGACATCAATGACGCTGCCTGCGTCCACAGCGAGAAGCGACTCAGATACTGCAGCAATCTTCCCGTGCTTGATGCCCACATCATACTTACCGTCAAGTCCGGTGAGAGCGTCGATCACATGTCCGTTCTTCAGCAAGATATCGTATTTCATGTACTCACCCTCTTTTCGGTTTTGCGCGGAGAGCGCTTGGAAAGCAAAGAACCCTGCTACAACAGCGAATCATAACTGACTAGGCGGGCCTTCACGCGGTGCAGGCCCCGGCCACATGGTAGCGTTCTCTAGGGCACTATTCTTATCCTTGTGTGCCTACGTAACGGCTCTTCGCGAGTCCGGGTGCTCCTTTTCGGGCGCTCATTCACAAGACTCCTGCTGTAGTGGTGCCAGAGTGGTGCTAGAGTGGTGCCGTCGAAGTCAGAGATTGGTACGAGAGTGGTGCGAGGGAGGGGATTTGAACCCCTACGCCTTATGGGCACTGGATCCTAAGTCCAGCTCGTCTGCCAGTTCCGACACCCTCGCATTTAACGCTGAGGAAACTAATAAGACGTGGTGGGTATTCCTGTGCCAAATCCGAACCAATAGCCGTGGTTTGCCCACCTGTGTAATTATAGGTGATAACAATCTTCTTGTCACCATTGCCCTGGTCAGAGTCCTCATCATACACGAAAACCGCGTTCACGAATGTTTCCACGAGACGTTGACGGTATTCAGGATCGTTGATGTCGCCCGCCTGAAACCTCTTGAGCCAATACTTGACTTGATCTTTGGTGACCGTCACTCTAGCAGTTGACTTGGCCTGAAGAATAGCATTCTCTATCTCCGCTTTCTCTTGCTCCAGCTCATCCAACCGGTCCTTGGTGGAGGGCGTGAAGATGCCTTGCTCAATGGCCTTCAGCAGGTTACGTATGGCCTTCTCGGTGCCGGCCAGCCGTTCTTCGTGGTACTGGAGGTCGCTGTCCTTGCGCTCCGCTTCCTGAATCCTCTCAACGTTCTCCGCGATCATGTCAATGACGTCATCGACGAGAACCTTCTCCACGGTCTCCCGGACAACCAGGTCCTCTAGCCACTCCTTGCGTTCGGATCTCTTATTGCACGTATGGTCTTTTTTGGCCTTGCCGCACTTATAGTAGTTGTAGGTCTTGCCGCCGCGTCCGGTTCCGCTCTCCCCTACCATAGGCGCATTGCAGTGACCGCAAAACACTTTACCAGTCAGGAGATAGTCTACCTTGGCCTTGTTACGGGCCGGGGCGCGTCTGTTCATATCCAACCTCCTCTGCACCCTCTCAAAGCGGTCCTTTTCGACGAGGGCCGGCATGCCGCCCTCGATCTCCACATCATCAAAGATGTAGACGCCAGTGTACTTCCGATTTCGGAACGCGGTCCGAAGGCTGTTCGTTGTGAACCGCTTGCCAGTAGCGGACTTTACGCCTCTCGCGTTCATCTCATTCACGATATCGGTTAAGCTTCTGCCGCTGTCATACTGCTCAAAGGCCCATTGCATGATAGGACCATTGGTCGGATGGATTTCGTACTTACGGTCGGCGCCGATCCGATAGCCGAACAGCGTTGTCCCACCTGCGGACATGCACTTCAGAGCATTTTCCTTCATCCCGCGCTTAACATCTTGTGCCAGGTTCGCAGAGTAGTACTCAGCCATGCCCTCAAGTACTGACTCCAGGATAATCCCCTCGGGACCGTCAGGGATGTGCTCCTTGGCATAGAGGACCTTTACACCGTGTTTTCTGCATCGGACCTTGTTGATCGCGATCTCTTCACGGTTACGGCCAAACCGATTGATCTTCCATACAATGATCGCGTCAAAGAGGCGCTTCTCACAGTCCTTAAGCATCCGCTGAAACTCTGCCCGGTTGTCGGTGCGGCCACTGATACCGCGGTCAGCGTAATGGCCTACAACGGTTATGCCGTGATGTTCCGCATACTCCGTGCATTCCCGAATCTGGCCTTCAATGGATTCCTCGCGTTGATCAGGACCAGGTGAGTATCGGGCGTAGATAACGGCTTTCATTTACCTTTGCCGGCCATGAACTGATGTCCGCACTTAAGGCAGGTTACTTTAACCTTACCAGAGCCCAAGCCCCCGGCGGCAAGACCGATGGGGCCCGCCACTAATACACCTACTACGGCCTTTCCGAATCCGAAACCTTTCTTATGCGCTGATAGACTCGTGGAGTGGCACTTAGGACAGTAAGGAATACCGTCTCGTTCGAGTTGTTGAAGGCGCTGGGCCTCCCGCAAAGCTTCAGCCTGTTCCGCTACCCGCTTGGCCTCGGCGTTCTCTTTGACTTTTGCCCAAAAACCACCGGATGACTTCTCGGCCGGGGCGAACATCGCGTAAGCGCTATCGACAACATCTTTGGCTTCGCCCAGCCCCAATCCCGTGAGAGCGCGAACCTCTTTGACAGCAGCTATTCGGTTTTTCCCGTGCATGTTTACAAGAGCCTGTAGATCTATGCGCTGGTCATTAATGACGATAGAAGTATCTTCCGTTATGCTAGGTGACTGTGCAGTGACTTGGGGCGATGAACCAACGGGCGTGCCGCATTCCGAACAAAATTTGCCGGTGACTTCCTTTCCACAATTGGGGCAGTACATTTCATTACCTCCCTGCTGAGCGCATCACAACTTCCCTCTCAACTCCACGACTTTGCCGATAATGACCACAGGAAGACTCTTTACTTCGGAGGCAGTGTAGAACAAAGGCTCATACGCAGGATTCGCCGATACCAATTTGACTCCTTGTTCGGACTGGTAGAACCGCTTCACTGTGGCATCTTCCCCGTTTACCAGCACAACCGCAACGTCGCCGTTATCAACCCAATTCTGCTTACGAACAATGACAACGTCACCTTCGCGGATGCGAGGAGCCATACTGTCTCCTCTAATCTGAAGAGCGAAAAACTCACCCTGGGAGGCCATTTCCGGAGTGATCTCTTCGTAATCGAGGATTTCTTGCACAGCCTCAATGGGAATGCCGGCCGGGACTCTACCAAGAACAGGGATCGGGACACCTTTTGATTTGGCGGGGCGGTCTAGGAGGTAGTCCGTAGAAACTGAAAAGAAGTCCGCGAGCCTCTTGACCATGGCGAAATCCGGTTCTCGCTTACCGCTCTCCCACATACCTACTGTGGACTGAGCCACGCCAAGAAGTTCAGCTAATTTGTACTGGGACAACCCTTTTTCTTCTCTTAGCTGTTTCAGAACGAGGCTGAACAACCAATCACCACCTGCGCTCATTGAATCACCTCCTGTGATAACAGACAAGATCTCAATACAAAATACTCACATTTAGTGTTGACAAGACCTATATCGGTCGCTATTATGAACACAGTTAGTGATTACGGGAGGTGAAGTTGTGAAGGCTCAGTTGAAGCGGTTAAGAGAAAAGGCCGGACTGACCCAGGAGCAGTTAGGACAAAAACTAGGTGTTGGGCAGTCAACCGTGGGTATGTGGGAGACCGGCGAACGGCTTCCGCGCGCTGACAAACTGCCCGAACTCGCAAGGATTCTGAACTGCACCATTGACGACCTACTGAATCCCGAATCAGTATCCGACGCGCAATCCCAGTAACAGGCGCTCTCTTGGTCTTTGACAACCGCATAGCGACAGAACTGACTGCCAACCAAGAAAGGAAGGGTTGTAAGTGAAGTTCCAGACTGACACGACTGTCTATGAACTGCTGGCGAGCGAAGTCATCAAACTGGGTAGGCAAGCATTACACCTTGCTCCGGCTGAAGCGAAACTGGCCGTTGAAGCCCAGCTGATGATCATCAAGGAGTTTCCCGAGATAACAACGTTCTCGCTTACCTCCGGTGCAGATGACAAGACGGTAGCGTACAAGGACAAAGTAATGTACCTAGACGGGATGCTAGAGCGGCGCAAGGCACAGCCTCAGCCGCCCAAGCAAGGCTCTGCCATCACCGTCAAGATTGACGCCGATACCTCCGAGTTCGAAACCAAGCTGGACCGTCTCAGCGCTCGTGTAAAGGAGATAGCGCGGGAGGCTGAACATCTGGAGAAACGGGCGTCGACATGTTCTCACTAACGACTACTTACCGAAACGCTTGACAGTCTTCTCGAAGTCCCTCAAAGCCTTATTGGCTTGCCTCAGACTCTGGCCCGCCTCTGCTTCCGGCTCAATGTTGATGGTCTGGCCGCAACCCGGACAATCAACTTTCACGCCGTGTTCAAGAGCATCCAGAGTCTTGAAGCGGACCTGATGACCACAATTCGGACACTTATACTCAGTGACATCATCACCGAACAGCGAACGAAGGTTCAGATCACCCAAGACAACCATCCCCTCAGTCGACGCCCACTCACGGGTTTCGACGGGAAGTGGAGAGATCCCTAGACACAAAGCCAGACGTGATTTTGGAGAGGAGAATCCGGATGAAATCTCATCGGGCGACCATCGTCACCAATGCCCCGATAAACCCGCAGTCGATTCCCGGTTACCAGCTGGACAGGCTCACTCGCCTGGCGATCAAAGGTGTCCGGAAGTACTTCGAAGACCCGGCGGTACAGGCAGACTTCGAGCGCTGGCAGCAGGAAGAAGCCGCCAGGGCTGAGGCCGCAGCAACGGAGGCGACAGCATAATGACTCAGGCAAACCTTAATGCTACGGATAGACTGTCTTTCGCGAAGCGCTGGGCGGAGATTGCCAATAACCAGTTCAATGAGGCAACGGGGCCACAGGTCGACGACACGGTATTCAACCTCAGCGCGGCTGAAGACTACCTGAATGCTTCCATTGCCGCCTCGAAGGCTGCGTACAAGACCGCAAGGGATCAGGAACCGGTGTTGAAGCACCTTCGTGCCATGCGCCGGATAAGCCAGGAGATGGACACCTGGCTCACTGTGGCTGTGGCATCTCTTGCCCTCACCTGGTGGGGCGCTGTTGCATACTTCGTCTACCGGGCAATCAGGCACTTGCGGTGAAAGGAGGTGAGACCAAGTTGAGCAGACTCGAACAAAACGCGCTGCCCCTGCGTATGCGGCGTCAGGAACAGCGCACAGAAACAACATCCGAGGACAGTGTATCAAGCGGGAACCAAACCAACAAGTGTTGCCGATGTGGTAGGGCACTCAAAGACCACAAAAGCATGGAGCGTGGTATGGGACCTGTGTGTTGGGTACGGGCAAGGAGAGACGACCTGCCCACTCCCTACGTGCTCCCAGACAAAGAGTCTGAGTAAGGCCACAGAGAGACCAGAGGAGGATGAAAACGTGAGTACCGAGATTACCGTCAAACTTGACGCCGGCGACCTTCTCGCGGCCATCAGGGACCTTATAGCCGCGCTTAACAGCGCCGCTCCTATGTCTCAACAAGCAAGTTCACCGACTACTACCCCTGTGGCACAGCCGACCACAGCTGCCATGCCAGTCGGACAGACCCCCGTACAGCAGCCTACCAAGCAGCCTCCGGCTACCGTTCCAACATCTGCTCCTACATACACCCTGGAGCGGTTAGCCGTCGCAGCCACACCGCTCATCGACGGTGGGAAGAGACAAGAAATTGTCAACCTGTTGAACTCCTTCGGAGTGCAGGCGCTTACCCAGCTGCCTAAAGAGCGTTACGGCGAGTTTGCCACAGCTCTTCGCCAATTGGGGGCGAAGATATGAGCAGCAGACCTGTGAATCTCCTGTCCGTGTACAAGACGGTTCGGCCCCGGAGGCCATCGCCACACACCCTGAAAGATATGGCTGTCAAGAACGGACAGGCCATGGTGACAGACCTGGATGTCTACGCAGTCGTGCCGACCGATCTTCCGGATGGCGTATACAGACAGGTAGGCCCGAATTTGGAGCGCTATCCCGATGAGGCTGGACGGTCGCTGGACGACATGCCTTCAGTCCCGATACTGGAAAGCGCCGCTGTCGGTGACCCCATCGTGTTCCCGAGAGAGGAGTTCAAGGCGCTCCTCAACTTTGTAGTTGACAATCCCGCAAGGCCCCTATGGGGCGCCATATGTTTTCGGATAGGACCCGATCGGACAATGGAGTTAATCGCCACCGATCAATGCGCCCTCTGCCGTCACGTAGTACACGCGCCTGCCGGGCTACCGGAAGGCGAGTATATCGTGCCGGCTAAGGCCATAAGAACGCTCCTCCTGGACAAGAATGCCGAAGGAATAACCATGTCCGTAAGCGGAAACCACATGTCCTTAGAAACCGGTCATCTCTCGGTCATCGTTAGACTGACTGACGGCAAGTACTACGCGACAGACAATGTGATGCCCAAACGCCTGGAATCTGTTTACGTTCTCGGCACCAAGGAACTACGCAAGGCAGTCAAGACTCTGGCTCCTTACCTTGACCCTGAAACCAAGTCCGTCCGGATACGCGATGCTGAGGATGCCATAAACGTGATCACCGGTTCCGGATCACTGGAACTGAGTGCGAAGAACGCGTACGAGAACCTGGAGAAAACCCTGTTTGTCGATAGCAAGAGGCGTCCTGGCGGCGTGATCACGACAGGCAACCTCATGTTAGTCATGCCTCTGTCGCCCTCAAATAACCAGCCGAACGGAAGTCGCCTTCTCCAGTACCGCTATCTGAAACAGGTAGTCGACTCAGTATCCGGCCCACACCTTTACATGGGGCTACAGGGTTCTCTCAGTGATGTGCTGGCGACAGTGTTCTCTCCCGAGCCCCTGTGCGGAGGTGAGCTGGCATGAGTGTTCCCACCGCCGACCGGGCGACCCACGCCATTCTAGCGGCCAGCGCCGCGCACAGGTGGTTGGTCTGTACGCCGTCTGCGCGTCTTGAGGCTACGCTGCCCGAGACCCCGAGTACTTACGCCGAAGAGGGCACTCTGGCCCATGAAGTAGCCGCTCTAGTAATGCGGAAGTACTTCGTTGAACCGATGAGTCAGCGCAGTTTCAACAACCGTCTCAAGAAGCTGCGGGGGCACGAACTGTACCAAGATGAAGTGCTCCGACATGCTGAAACGTACCTGGATTACGCCAAGCAGATATACATGGCCTACGACACTTCACCGTACACGGCAATCGAGGTCCGGCTAGACCTGGCAGAGTATGTGCCCGAAGGTTTCGGCACCGCTGACTGCATCATCATCGGCGGGACAACCCTACACGTCATCGACTACAAGTACGGCAAGGGCGTACCGGTATCAGCCGAGCAAAATCCACAGATGATGCTCTACGCGCTCGGGGCCTTGGCCAAGTACTCCATGCTGTACGATATCACGGCAGTCAAAATGGCAATCGTGCAGCCGCGCCTGGATACTATCTCTGAGTGGGGGATTTCCGCGTTCGACCTACGTGACTGGGGCAAGACATACGTCAAACCCCGCGCTCAGTTGGCCTGGAATGGCGAAGGCGAGTACGTTGCAGGTGACCACTGCAGGTTCTGCCGCGCCAAATCGACCTGCCGCGCTCGTACTGACTTCTACATGGCCCTGGAAGACTTCGGCCAGATAAAGCCTCCCCTCATCTCCAACCAGGAGGTGGGCGAAGTCCTCAAGCGTGCTGAAGGCCTGGCGGCTTGGCTGGACGACCTCAAGCAGTACGCGCTCGCGGAATGCCTCAAGGGCAACGAGATACCGGGATGGAAGGCGGTCGAAGGCAGGGCTGTCCGGCAGTGGACAGACATGGAAGCAGCATTCGAGGCGCTCAAAGCCGCCGGCATCGACGAGGCCATGCTTTACGAACGCAAACCCCTAACCCTGGCCGCCACAGAGAAACTGCTTGGCAAGCCTCGATTCAACGAACTGGTGTCGACCTACGTCACCACGCCTCCTGGTAAACCCGCGCTCGTTCAGGCGTCGGACAAGCGTCCGGCTATCACGAGGCCTGGCGCCGTTAGCGATTTTGGCACCCAGGCAACAGAGTAGAAAGGAGAAATTGGAGAGATGGCAAGAGAGAACCCGCAACATGTAGTCACAGGTGAAGTGAGACTTTCATTCGTACATCTGTTCACGCCTTACGCAAGGCCGGGACAGACAGAAGCCAAGTACTCGGTCACAGTCCTCGTCCCAAAGTCGGATGTGGCGACAAAACAACGGATTGACGCCGCCATCAATGCCGCCATCGAACTCGGGATCAAGAAGACATGGAACGGCGTTCGTCCCCCAGTACTCGGAATTCCGGTGTACGACGGGGACGGCACGAGGCCCTCTGACGGGATGCCCTTCGGCCCCGAGTGCAAGGGTCACTGGGTCTTCACGGCTTCGTCAAAGAACCCGCCGCAGATTGTTGATGCTCAGCTCAACCCCATCATCAATCAGACTGAGGTTTATAGCGGATGCTACGGCCGGGTGAGCGTGGACTTCTTCCCGTACGCTAACAGCGGTAAGAAGGGAATCGGGTGTGGCCTCGGCAACGTGCAGAAACTGCGCGATGGTGAGCCGCTCGGCAACCGGACAACTCCGGAAGATGACTTTGGCCAGCCTCCACAGTGGGCCCAGCAGCCTTCCCCGGGCCAGGGGCAAGGGTACACGCAACCGGGTTACCAGCCACAGTACCAGCCGGCCTATGGGCAGTCACCGCAGCAACCGAACTACACACAACCGGCTGCTCAGATTGACCCAATTACGGGCAAGCCCGTCAACGGCGGGGTCATGGGTATCTCGTAACACCTGACGGCGCATCCGGGGGCCGCGCATCCGGCAAAACACGCGGAAATCAGCGTCAGGAGAATGCACCATGCGAACCCTCAACATAGACATAGAAACGTTCTCCAGCGTAGACATCAAGCGGGCCGCGACGTACAAGTACGTCCAGTCCCCTGACTTCGAGATACTGCTATTCGGTTACGCCGTAGACGGAGGACCCGTACAGGTTGTGGACCTAGCCCAAGGCGAGAGTCTGCCACAGACGGTCATAGACGCGCTGCAAGACCCGTCCGTCATCAAACATGCTTATAACGCTGCTTTCGAATGGTACTGCCTGAACAAGTTCTACCGGTCTCCCCTGGAACAGTGGCGCTGCACGATGCTCCACGGTCTCTATTGCGGATATACCGCCGGTCTGGCAGCGACAGCCGTCGCGCTAGGCTTGCCCGATGACAAGCGCAAAATGAGTGTAGGCGCGTCCCTCATCCGGACGTTCTGCGTGCCATGCAAGCCCAGCAAAGCCAACGGCATGAGGACCAGGACCCTCCCCCGCCACGAGCCCGAGAAGTGGCAGCTGTTCAAAGAGTACTGCAAACAGGATGTCGTAACCGAGATGGAGATTGAGCGGCGCCTATCCTCCTTCCCCGTTCCAGAGAACGAACAGAGCTTGTGGGTACTGGACCAGATCATCAACGCCACTGGTGTAGCCGTGGACATGGACCTGGTGTCTGCGGCCCTGCATATCGATGAAACGGTCACCAGCGAACTGATGCAGGAAGCCATAGCCCTGTCAGGACTCGACAATCCGAAGTCTGTAAAGCAACTGAGCCAGTGGCTTGAGGAAGAAGAGGAGATTGATGTCCCTGACCTTCGCAAGGGCACGGTCCAAGACCTCATCAAGAGCGTGGACAGCGACAAGGCCCGCCGGATGCTGGAGATACGTCAAGAGTTGGCCAAGGCTAGCATCAAGAAGTACCTCGCCATACAAGACGCCGTCTGTGAGGATAAACGGGTCCGTGGCCTCCTCCAGTTTTACGGCGCGAACCGAACCGGTCGATGGGCCGGAAGGCTCGTGCAGGTCCAGAACCTCCCCCGCAACTACCTAGAGAGTCTGGACCATGCCAGAGAGTGCGTGAAACGCCGGAAACTTAACGCCCTCCGGATCATCTACGGAAACGTGCCTGACGTTCTCTCACAACTCGTCCGGACAGCTTTCGTCGCTGAAACCGGCAAGGTGCTTATCGCTGCGGACTTCAGCGCCATTGAGGCCCGTATCATTGCGTGGCTTGCCGGTGAACAGTGGCGACAAGAAGTGTTTGCTACGCATGGCAAGATATATGAGGCCTCTGCTTCAGCCATGTTCGGAGTACCTATTGAGGAGATTACAAAACAGTCGCCGCTCCGACAAAAAGGCAAGATCGCTGAACTGGCTCTCGGTTATCAAGGCGGTCCCGGCGCTCTCATCGCAATGGGCGCCCTCGACATGGGGCTTACCGAAGAGGAACTTCCGGAAATCGTCCACCGCTGGCGTAGTGCCAACAAGCGTATAGTCGATTTCTGGTATAGCCTGGAGAACGCCGCGCTTGAGGTCATGCATACTGGAGCGCCCGTAGGCGTCCGTGGACTTCTCCTGGCCCGAGAAGGCGACTACGAGAACGGGCAGGACTTCCTCACCATCCAACTTCCCTCCGGCCGTAAGCTCTTCTACGCCAGGCCTTTTGTAGAGGTTAACGAAAAGAATCGGGCCTCTCTGCATTACCAAGGTGTGAATCAGAAGACCCGGCAGTGGGAAGTCATCCCTACCTATGGCGGGAAACTCACTGAGAACGTGGTGCAAGCGATAGCCCGAGATTGCCTGGCGGAAAGCCTCATGCGATTGGCGCCTCAATACCGCATTGTCTTTCACGTCCACGATGAAATCGTCCTTGAGGTCGATGCAACCACACCTGATGAAGTTGAGGCTCACCTTACCGCCATCACCGGAGTGATGGGGCAGCCCATTCCCTGGGCACCGGGGCTCATCCTCAAGGCTGAGGCCTTCGCTACCCAGTACTACAGGAAGGAGTGATAATCCGTGACTGCCCTTGCTTGCCCAGTGGAATATGAAGAGCTGGAAGTGGCTGAAGACCCAAAGGCCGCTAAACTAGCTGACCTGACTACATACGATAGGATCATTGTCTCCACCAGTGGCGGTAAGGACAGCACGGCGTGCGTTCTGTACCTGCTCAAAATCGGTATTCCCAAGGATAGAATAGTCCTCTGGCATCAATCTGTAGATGGCGCCCCTGGAGAGATTCAGTTCGCTGACTGGCCTGTGACAGAACCTTATGTTCGAGCGTTCGGCGAGGCTATGGGGATTCAGACTGAATTCCAGTGGCGCAAGCAAGGCTTCTACGGTGAATTGATGAGAGAGAACCGTCGAACCAATGACGTCCAGTATGAGCGCGGCAGTGAGATCATTACGCTGCCCACGAGAAACGGCAAAGCAGCAACTCGCAAGAAGTTCCCGGCAAAGGCCGTTGACTTGAGGACCAGATGGTGCACTGCCTACCTCAAAATCGACGTCATGCGGCGCGTACTCAACAATCACCCCGACTATCAAGAGGGTAGGTTTCTCGTGATAACCGGGGAGCGCAGAGAAGAATCGGCGAATCGTGCCCGCTACTTGAACGTAGAAGAGCATCCCTGCAATAGCCGGCGCAGAGAAGTGACCTGGTGGCGTACGGTCATCGAATGGCCCGAAAGGGCGATTTGGGACATACTTGAGCAGTTTCGTATCCTCCCTCATCCTGCCTACTGGCTGGGCTTCAACAGGACGTCATGCTTCGGTTGTATCTTCAGCACGGCTGACCAGTGGGCAACGATGAGGGAGATATCCCCTGAACGGTTCCGTCAGCTCGTGGAGATGGAGAAAGACCTCGGTCATACCATCGACAACAAACTGACCTTGACCCAACTAGCAGACCTCGGGGAGTCCCGTCTCCCCCGGAACCTCGACGCCGAGAAATGGGTACGCATTGCCTTACTCGGTGAGATACACGCCAAAGACCTAATCACTGAGAAGTGGGATCTCCCTTCTGGTGCGTTTGCTTCATAACCCATTAAGAGGAGTGACTCGAATGTTGGATATCGAAGAAACCGTGATTGGTACCGAGACCCCAGCGGCCCCCGAAGAGCCCGTCATGACCAAAGGCGAGGCCCTTGTCACCGGCCTCAACCAGATAGATGAAGGCCTGAAGATGATCTCGGCGCTCGGCACCAAGTATGACCTCTTGGCTACCATGGTTGGCTCCAGGGCCAGCGCCCAGCGCCTGAGGGACGTCATCAAGAGCAACACCGTCCTGTACACCCTAGTCATCAACATGGTGGCCGCCAAGAACAGCCGGCTCTCGGCTGAGACCGTGCAGAAGGTCATCGACGACCTCCTGGACACCTTGTTTGACCTATCTAGCCCGTTCAGGGCCTGACACTTGTGGGCGGGGCGCTCCGGCTGAGCATAATGCCCCGCCCGCTCCATCGCATGAGAGGAGGCTTGCAGAATGAGCAAGACCGATGAGAAAAGGAAAGCCTGGTTCTTCAGCGGCCTGCAACTGCTGGGCGGAATAATACTCTCCGCAGGCTACATCCCGCAGATAGCGCAGATCGTCCGGACGGGCCTCACCAGGGACCTGAACCTTGTCTACCTGGTCTCCATCTTTGTGGGCGTAGTCTTTATGGAGGTCTATGCCATTTACCTCATATCGCGGAAATCTGCCTATGCCTTCTTTGTAACCAACACCCTTTCCCTGATGCTGGCGGGTGTCATGGTCGCGCTGAAGGTCATGTTCGGATGAGAGGAGGCTGTATCTTGAGCCATCCCGTTCTTGACCCCTGCTGTGGGGCTAAGAAGTTCTACCTCGACAAGCGCGATGAGCGCGTGCTGTTCGGCGACATCAGGCAGGAGGACATCAAGCAGTGCGACGGCCGGGTACTGTCTATCGCGCCCGATATGCTCATGGACTTCCGCGCCCTGCCGTTCGCGGACAGAGCCTTCTCACTCGTGATCTTTGACCCGCCGCATCTTCTGCGCAGCGGCCCCAACGCCTGGCTAACGCAGGCTTACGGCAAACTCTCGGACTCGTGGCGGGACGACCTGCGGCGGGGTTTCGAGGAGTGTTTCCGGGTGCTGAAGCCCGGAGGGACGCTGGTGTTCAAGTGGAGTGACAGCGACATACCGCTAGGCGAAGTGCTCGCCTTGACGCCAGAGAAGCCCATCGTGGCCGAGAGGTACGGCAGGCGCAAGCACTGGATTGTGTTCATAAAGGCGTATAGAGACATCGAAGCGCCCACGCAGGAGTGACATCCATGCTCAACTACGACAGACAAATCACTATCAGTGCCGCCGGGAGCCGCAGGGCTACCCGGTGGCCCTCACAAACACTCTGGTGGTCGGAGCTTGTTGAGAAGGTCAGGACCCCCGCCCGAGGCACCGAGAGCCTAGCGGAGTACCTCCGTTTGCCGAAATCCAAGCAGGATGACCTCAAAGACGTGGGAGGCTTCGTGGGCGGCATCCTCAAGGACGGCCGCCGCAAGGCAAACAGCGTCCTCGGACGTGATGTGTTAACCCTGGACCTCGATAACATCCCTGCCGGCGGCACGCAGGACGCCTTACGCCGTATCGAGGCCCTCGGGTGCGCCTACTGCGTGTACAGCACCCGCAAGCACGAAGAGGCCAAACCCCGCTTACGGGTCCTGGTTCTTCTCAACCGCACGGCCACAGCAGACGAGTATGAACCCCTGGCGCGAAAACTTGCAAGCATCATAGGCATTGAATTGTGCGACCCATCGACGTTCGAGGCCTCACGTCTCATGTATTGGCCGTCCTGCTGCGCTGACAGCCAGTTCGTCTATCAATATGGCGATAAGCCCATCCTAGACGTGGACGGACTCCTGGCGATGTACCGCGACTGGAGAGATGTGAACGAGTGGCCACAGGTCCCGGGCGCTCAAAAGGAACACAAGCGCCTCGCAGACAAGCAAGGTGACCCGACAGCCAAGCCCGGGATAGTAGGGGCCTTCTGCCGCGTCTACGATGTCTACAAGGCCATGGAAACGTTCCTCCCGGGCGTCTATGAGCCCTGCGTCGATAACCCGGGACGCTTCACATACACGGGAGGCAGCACCACAGGTGGGGCGATTGTCTACGACAATGGGGCCTTCTTGTACTCCCATCACGCCACAGACCCGTGCAGTGGGCGTCTGGTCAATGCCTTCGACCTTGTTCGACTACACAAGTTCGGTGACCGCGACGATGACATGAAGCCGGAAACGCCGACTAACAGACTGCCCTCGTATACGGCCATGTGCGAGCTCGCGGTAGCCGATACTGCTGTTGCGACACTCTTGAATCAGGAACGGTATGAGCAGGCTACAGCAGATTTTCGGGCATCGGTAAGTACTGGTGAAGACGCCAACTGGATAGCCAAGTTGAAACTCTCTTCACTTACCGGGAAACCCGAGAAGACCGTCGACAACATCCTCATTATTCTGGAGAATGATCCCCTTCTCAAGGACAAATTGGCCTTTGACGAGTTCGCGAACCGGGGTTTGGCCCTAGGTGCTCTCCCATGGGACCCCCGCACAGGGCGCCGGCAATGGACGGACGTCGATGACGCCGGACTCCGACATTACCTGGAACACACTTACGGCATCACGGGTAAGGAGCGGGTATACGACGCCGCGGCTCTGGCGGCGCACAAGCACACTATCAACGATGTCCAGGATTACCTGAAAGGGCTTGAGTGGGACGGAGTACCGCGTCTAGATACTCTCTTTATTGACTACCTGGGCGCCGAAGATAACGTCTACACCCGTGCTGTAGCCCGCAAGAGTCTCACGGCCGCTGTGGCCAGAGCCATGGTGCCCGGGACCAAGTACGACTACATGCCCATTATCTCAGGGCCCCAGGGTGTTGGAAAAAGCACCATGCTCCGGCTTCTCGGTCGTAAGTGGTATTCGGACAGCCTCGCGGTCTTCGAGGGTAAAGAAGCCGCTGAGATGATTCAGGGCACGTGGATCAATGAGATCGGCGAACTAAACGGCCTTACGCGCGCTGAGACGAGCGCTGTAAAGCAGTTCCTCAGTAGGTCAGAGGACATCTATCGAGAACCATACGGCCGCAGGACGAACCTTTATCCACGCCGATGCGTGTTCTTTGGGACCACCAACGACACGGAGTTCCTCCGGGACCGGACCGGCAACCGCCGTTTCTGGCCAGTAGATGTGTACGTCCAGACTCCTACAAAGAACGTCTTCACCGACCTGGAAAACGAAGTGGACCAGATATGGGCTGAGGCGTTCTTCCGCTGGCAAATGGGAGAACGGCTGTATCTCACTGGCGAGGCCGAACGGATAGCGCGTCAGGAACAGAAATCCCATGAAGAGAGCAACGCCAAAGAGGGGATCATCCGCGAGTTCGTGGAGCGGCGGGTACCGCTTAACTGGGACAAGCGGTCTTTGGCCGAACGCAGGATGTATTGGAGTGCAGAGTTCGGGCGAGGGCTTGAGACGGAGACCGTCGAGCGGGACCGGATATGCGCGGCCGAGATTTGGTGTGAGTGCCTAGGAGGCGACCTAAAGCACATGCGACGAGCAGATGCAGTGGAAATCAACAGCATCCTGGCCTCAATTCCAGGATGGAAGCCAAACGCGAGCCCGTTCCGCGCCGGCTGCTACGGTAGTCAAAGGGGGTTCGTACGGAAATGAGAAACCCGTCTACATTCTCGTCTACATTGTCTACATTCTCCCCCACTGGACTGTCTACATTGTCTACTTCGTCTACATTGAATGTAGACGCAAAAACACATGCCGTAGCAGGTCAAATACCTTCCTGTCTACATTGTCTACATTCTTTCTCTATTAAAGTAAAAAAGAGAGGTAATAGGGAGAATACACACACCCACGCGCGCCTAACGCGCCTGATCGCACGTACATATACGCGCGTATGTAGTTTTGTAGACAATGTAGACGGCACAGGGAGGTGCGCCTCGTGAGGGAGTCAAGTATTGAAGCGTATCTCCGTGAAAGGGTTAATGCCATGGGAGGCCGGGCGTACAAGTTCGTTTCCCCTGGAAACGCAGGGGTGCCTGACCGCTTGGTACTGTTACCAGGCGGCAAGATCGCATTTGTAGAGTTGAAGGCGCCGGGCAAGAAGTCAACGGCACTTCAGGCCGCGCAGCAGAGACGCATAAGGAGCCTAGGCTTCGATGTCTTCGCGGATGTCGATAGCCGAAACCTGGTTGACGCCTTGCTGAGGGAGGTCATCAGCAAGTGAAATTCCAGCCACACCCATACCAGCGATACTGCATTAACCGGCTGATTTCAGACGAGGCGGTCGCGCTGCTATTGGACATGGGACTTGGCAAGACTGTAATCACCTTGACCGCCATCAATGACCTGCGATACAACCGATTTGCAATCAGTCGTACTTTGGTCATAGCGCCGAAACGTGTAGCAGAGAAAACTTGGAGTCGCGAAGCGTTAAAATGGGACCACCTGAAACATCTGCGAGTAATTGGCGTATTGGGAACCGCGACACAGCGTATACGCGCACTTAACACCCCGGCAGACGTGTATGTGATTAACCGCGAGAATGTACCTTGGCTGGTGGATTATTACCGGAATGATTGGCCTTTTGACATGGTTGTTGTTGACGAATCGAGCAGCTTCAAGAATCACCAGGCGAAACGGTTCAAAGCGCTATCTTGGGTCCGGCCACACGTGAAGCGTATTGTGGAATTGACCGGCACGCCGGCGCCCAACGGCCTCATCGACCTGTGGGCCCAGATGTACCTCTTGGACCAAGGTGAAAGACTGGGCAAACGTATCACTCATTACCGGGAAAGGTACTTCGAGCCTGATCAGCGGAACCGGGACCACGTCTTCAGTTATCGGCCGAAGCCTGGGGCCTCGGAAGCAATTCACGAACGGATAAGCGACATCTGCATCAGTATGAGGGCGGAGGATTATCTGGACCTTCCGGATGTTACACCAGTGAATGTGCCGGTTACTCTGGACGGTAAAGCGCAGGCTGCCTATGACCGGATGGAGCGGGAGATGCTCCTTGAAGTGGACGGGGAAATGATCGACGCGGGGACGGCCGCCGTCCTTACCGGGAAACTCCTGCAACTCTGTAACGGTGCCGTCTACGACGAGGCTAAGAACGTGGTCGAGGTTCACCAGTGCAAGATCGAGGCATTCATGGAATTGGTGGAAGCGTTGAACGGCCAGCCGGCATTAGTGTTCTACAGTTACCAGCATGACCTCGCGCGGCTGCAGAGGGCGCTTGCCGGCACAGGCCTGGGTGTGCGGGTTTTGAGGGGACCCCAGGATGAGGATGACTGGAATGCCAGGAAGATCGACATCCTGTTGGCCCATCCGGCCAGCTGCGCCTTCGGGTTAAATTTGCAGGAAGGCGGAAACCAGGTTATCTGGTTCGGTCTTCCCTGGTCACTTGAGCTGTACCAACAGGCTAACAAACGGCTTCACCGCCAGGGTCAGAAGGAGAAGGTCATCATCCATCACCTTGTTGTTGAAGGCGGCATGGATGAGGACGTGATGGCGGCCCTGGACGAGAAATGCGATACGCAAGACCGGTTGCTGAATGCCCTGAAAGTCAGGATCGAAGAGGCAAGGAGGGGTGTGGCGTGACTACGCGTTACGAACGCGACGTCTTCCGGTACGTAGAAGCCGAGCTGTACGCCTATCCGTGGCGCAAGCAAGAGATTGAGAGGTTAAGGGCGGACATTATCGACGCCACTCCTGAGCGGCTGGCCGCTGTGGGCGCTGAAGGCGTCGGGGACCCCACTCTCTCCCGGGTTATGCGGCTCTTAACCTCCAAACGCTTGGAACGCCTGGTAGAGCATTACGAGGCTATCACGAGGGTCTATGAACGGTTGGAACCGGAGAAGAAGCGTCTGGTTGAAATGCGTTACTGGCAGCGAGAACTCACCGATTTAGGTATATACCGACGGTTGCACGTCTCTAGACGGACGTATTTTTACTGGCGAGGACAGATACTCTTGGCTATCGCAAGGGAAATGGGCCTGCTGTGAGGTTTGCACTAGATTTGCACTTTTGGCGTTATGAAACATGGTATCGTGTTAACAGCAGAAAGTGGAGCCGCCCACGGGGTCGGGCGGCTTCAGTGTTTCAGGCTTAGTGCTTTCGGTCTTTGGGCGGGCACGGGTCACGGCCATAGCTGTCGCTATCTCGAATCTTACCGTCGTGGCCGTGGATTACTAATTCTGTCTTAGCTCGTTGGGCTTGTTGGCGCCCGATTTCTATTGCTTCTTTTTGCGTGCTTACGACTCTGGATGGTCTTTCAGCGCCTTCACGCCTTACAGCCCATTGATCGTCTCGGGGTACAATGTGAATCTTTTTGTTTGCCATTTTGTTCTCACCTCCGTCAATAGTATAAAAGTTTCCGGAGGAAAGTCGGTGCAATAATGGCGATTTTGCCGAAGGAGATCAAGATAGGACCGTATACGTATCGAGTTGAGTCAGTACCGGAAGGTATTGTCGAAGACAGTCAAGAGTTGTACGGGCATATTTCGTTTGGTCAAGATGTGATTCAGATCACCACCAAGTTCACGACCGAACGAGTTGTGACCACTCTTCTTCATGAAGTACTGCATGGCTTAAGTGAGTTGTTTGACCTGAATCTGAAAGAGCGACAAGTCGCTTGTCTTGCAGCGGGGTTAATGATGGTTATCACCGACAACGGCTTTAGAGTTGTTGCGGCTAATGAAGAGGCCGGAGGTGACAATGGTGGCCAGAGGGTTGACTCGTAGAGAGTTTTCGCTGGTGGTAAACGCCCTGGCTGTGTTGATAAGTGAATCTGTTACTGATTACGTGCGTAAGAAGGCCGCCATCTTGATCCTCCGGCACTACCTTCCGAATTGGCGCGAGATTGTGGTTGATAGCGCCATCGCGCCGCTTAGTAGGCATGATGAGAGGGTCATGAAGTGGAAGAATGATGTTATGGCGCGCGACGGTCACAAGTGTGTTTGCTGCGGTTCAACAGAGAATGTAGAGGCCCATCACGTTATCCCTTGGTCTGATTACCCCGGAGGCCGAATCGACGTCAATAACGGCATGACGCTGTGCAACGGCTGTCATGCCAAGATGCATGTCAACGAGGAGCAACTCATACTGAATAGGTTTGGTAAGACATGAACAAGAGACTGACCGAAAAGCAAAAGCGTTTCATAGACTACTACGTCGAAACGGGGAATCAGACGGAAGCGGCAAGACGCGCTGGGTACAAACAGCCACATGTTCAGGGCGCGCAGAACGTAGCAAAACTTAGAGACAGGATTGACGCTCGGCTCAAGGAGTTAGAGGAAAAGCGGATAGCCGGAGCAGTGGAAGTCCTCCAGTATCTGACGTCAGTTATGCGAGAGGAAGTATCTGAAGATGTCGTCGTTATCGAAGGTGAGGGCGACGGCTGCTCTGGCGCTCGTATTGTTCGGAAAAAGGTTAGCGTCCGGGATCGGAATAAGGCCGCCGAGCTCATTGGGAAACGTCTCGGCATGTTCACGGACAAACTGGACGTCAATCTGCCTATCACAGTGGTGATCGCCGATGACTACGGCGATGAACCTGAATAGCGCTGTCGTCCACAAGGCTGTTGCCCGGTGGAACCCAATATTCCGGCCAGTCAACGCATGCAGGACGCGATATCGCATTCTGAAAGGGTCCGCCGGTTCCGGCAAGTCAGTTAACATCGCCCAGGACTACATCAAGAAACTCTCGGACCCGCGTTTCACTGGCGCCAACTTACTTGTGGTCCGTAAGATCGAGGAAACGAATCGCGACAGCACCTTTGCTGAGCTCCAGGCTGCCATATACAGGCTTTTCGGTGAGTACTCCGAGAGGTTTTGGAAGATCAACCTGAACCCTCTCATGATGGAGTGCCGGGCAACGGGCAACCGGATCATCTTCCGCGGTATGAAGGACCAAGGTCAGCGTGAAAAGGTCAAGTCCATCACCTTTCGCAAGGGCAAGCTCTGCTGGATATGGATTGAGGAAGCCACAGAACTCTTGCAGGAGGACGTGGATATCCTTGACGACCGCCTCCGTGGGGACTTGGCCGGCATCAATCCGAATCTGTACTACCAGATCACGATGACTTTCAACCCGGTGAGCGCCACTCACTGGATAAAAGCGCGGTACTTTGACAGGCAAGACCCAGAGGTCTTCACCCACCATTCGACTTACCGGGACAACCGCTTCATCGACGAGGGCTACTACGCCCGTATGGAGCGGCGCCGCATCGAAGATCCGGATGGTTACCGCGTATACGGCCTCGGTGAGTGGGGCGAACTGGGCGGCCAGATCTTGACCAACTTCGAGATACACGAATTCCGTCAGGACAGGGACTACTTCGACGCAGTTGCCATCGGTCAGGACTTCGGTTTTAACCACGCCAACGCTATCCTTCTTCTCGGTTGGAAAGACGGCGAGGTTTATGTCCGGTCAGAGATATACGTCTTCGAGAAAGACACCAACGAGATCATCGAGCTGGCCAACAAGGCCGGCGTCAGCAAGCAAGAAGAGATGTGGTGTGACTCCGCTGAGCCTGACCGCATAGCGACGTGGCGCAAAGCCGGTTATCGCGCCAGGCCGGTGAAGAAGGAACCTGGTAGTGTCAAGGCCCAGATTGACTTCCTGAAAGGCAGGAAGATCCACATCCATCCTTCCTGCGTGAACACCATCAAAGAGATCCAGCAGTGGAAATGGAAGAAGGACCCGCAGACAGGGCTCTACATCGATGAGCCGGTAGAGTATTTCGATGATGCCATGGCCGCGCTCCGTTACGGCGTTGAGCGCTGGCGGCCACGTCGCGGTGGTGGTGGCGAGTTTGTTCAGGTGCAGATCCGATAGTCGCCTCTTTTGAGGCGTGGATTGAAACATAGATGACGCGATGGCGGCGCTTCGTTATGGCGAGGAGGGTTACGACGATGCTCACGAATCTGAATTGGCTACAGTCTGGTTCTCCCTACCCTCCCGCCTCCGAGAAGGGGCGCATTGAACGCTACAAACTGCATGAGAAGCTGTTCCTGACGAAGCACACCGAAGCATGGCAGACCGCGTTCGCGGAGTTGTCTCGTCGTTACCGGTTGTCAACATGGGACGTCAACACAGTCTTCAACTACCACCAGCTGCTCAGCAAGAAGATCGCCGATTTCGTGTGCGCGGAACCTCCAACGTTTGAGACCGGAGGCCAGACGGATGAACTGCTGAAGATTCTTAACCGCCAAAGGTTCGCGGCGAAGCTTTACGAAGCGATTATCGACGTATCCCGGTATGGTGACGCCGTGCTCAAGATTGTGGGGAAAGGCCTCACGATAGCTTCGCCTATGTACTGGTTCCCGATTGTCGCTCCTAACGACTTGAAAACCGTCACCCAACACGTGATCGCGTACCCCATAACACCGGACGCTCAAGGCGCTATGACTGAACTGTACGTCGAGATCCACAGTATTGGTCAGATCGAGCAGCGGACATACGCATACGATGAGAAGCGGCAGGAAATCGGCGCTCTCAAGGAGACCAAGACCAATCAGACGGGCCTGCAGGACTTCGCAGTCCAGGTGCTGACGAACGTCACGCACAGCGGCAGCATCTACGGTCTGGACGACTATGAGATCATCAATTCCATCGTGGCGAAGATCATGTGGCGTTTGCATCGTGCTGACGCTATTCTTGATAAACACTCCGACCCATCGATGAGCGGACCGGCCTCAGCCCTCTCCTACGATGAGCGCAGCGGCCTTTGGTATGTAAACCTCGGCAACTACTTCAAGCGCGAGACGAAAGACGATCCTGACATCTCGTACGTCACGTGGGACGGTAACCTTGGTGACAACTGGAAGGAGATTGAGCTGCTCCTTAACCAGCTTTATATCCTCACAGAAATGGGCCAGGCCTTCATCGAAGGCGGCGGGGGAGGTTCGGCTCAGAGCGGTACCGCGCTGAAACTGAAGATGGTCAGCCCTCGGGTCAAAGCGGCCCGAATTGCCGGCATGAACGCCGGCACGGTAAAGACCATCGTGTCTTTGTTGGCCCAAGTGAACGGGATCACCTTGGATTACGACACGCTCACCATCACGTGGCATGACGGCCTACCTGATGACCCAGTGGAACAGGTCAACATGCTCACCACTGCCACGGGCGGTAAACCCATCATGTCGCAGTACAGCGCTCTTAAACAGCGTGGTTTGACCGACAAGGAAGTTGAAGAAGAGATGGAGCAGTTGCGGGAGGAACAGGCCACGTCTACTCCGTTTCCGCTGGGGGTCATAGACGTGAACGGCGACAAAGAGCCTGAGGCCGAGGATGCAGAGGTCCTTGAATAATGGCTACGCAGCAGGAACTAGCCAACTTGGCGAAACTGTATCTAGCGGCCCGCAACCGGCTCCTTAATACCATCGTCAACTTCAGAGGCGTTGGCACGAAAGTCTACGCCAACAGCGTCCTCCAGTGCCTCAACCGTGAACTGGAGGCGCTGGCTAAGGCTGCGGATGAGTTTATTGACACGGCCATACCGGCGGAATATGAGAAGGGGCTTCGGGAGACATACGACTATTTCAAGAAGAACAACCTGCTCATGAAGCACCCCTCCCTATTCGCTGACCTGCACGCTGAGGCTGTCCATACAGTGGCCCGTGAGATGCAGTATCAGATTCGACAGGGCCTGGCCTCGGTGGGCAGACAGATCCTGCGGTACGTGGATAGCTCAAGGGATGAAGCTCTGCGTGCGGTAGGCCTGGCATCCTCCGGTGAAAAGATCGCCAGTGGCTCTACGGTAGTGCAGATGAAGAACCTCATGATCGAGAAGCTAAAGAACGAGGGCTTCATGACCGTCCAGTACAGCAGTGGAGCCCGGGCGTTTCAAGTTCCTCTTGACGTCTACGCGATGCTGTGCGCCCGGTCCACGACGCGAGAAGCCGGTAACCTGGCGCGGGAGAACCAGCTGACTGCCAACGGTTACGACCTGGTGGAGATAAGCACGCACTACCCTACCTGCGAGGTATGCGCCCAGTACCAGGGACGGGTGTATAGCATCAGCGGCAACGACAAGCGGTTTCCGCCGCTCTCCAGGGCGTTCAGCAGCGGGTATCACAACATCCATCCGAACTGCAGGCATGTACTCGTACCGTTCGTTGAGAGCATGCAAACGCCGGAGGAGATGCAGCAAGCTATTGAGCGCAGCAACAGGCCTTTCAAGGATAGTCGCGCTAAGCGTGAGGTCGACCTGTACAACAAGCAGCAGGCCCAGAACCGGCGAATGCGCGAAGACCTCTACCAGTATGAGCGGTACAAAGCCAGGTTGGGCCCGGATGCCCCCAAGAGATTCCACGGCTTCCGCAAGATAAAGAAAGCCGGCGGCGAGAAATGGGCGCTCATGCAGCTTGACTACAGGCGCAGGACTGATCTGGCGCAGCACCCAGAGAAAGCGTTGCCTAATGCGGATAAGGCCATAGCCGCTGAAGCAAAGTTCACTCGTTACCTGTTTAATCCTGAAAACGCTGACGGCTGGGCTAAGGGTGTTGCTTTGAGTAGTCGTCTTGGATACGATAAGGACAACTGGCAGGAACTGCAAGCCGAGGCCTTGAAACGAGCGCCTCTGTATCCAGTATCGCATGTAAAGACTGATCAACACGGCACGCGGTGGGAACAGAAAATGGTGCTATACGGTAAGAAGGGCAATCCTGCTAACGTCGTCGTCGGATGGATTACCGATGACGTCGGGACTAGGATGACTACTCTCTACATCAAGGAGGTGAGATGAGGGTGGAGACGATCAAGCCATACGCCCACGTTATTTTGAAAGACGGACGGGAAGGATGCGTTGTTGAGATTCTTGGCGATCAGGAAGTGTTCATTGTCGACATCGGCTCATCTCCTGTAGACTGGGAGACTATCGAAGTACAGCGACAAGACATAGCTAGAGTGGTCAAGTAGTCACTCCTACTCCTAACAACCGAACATCAGCGCTCTGGTTATCCAGGGCGCTTTTGTTATGCCTAACCGGCGGGCAGTTAACTAGCCGGAGACGGTCACCTAGACCTTAAACAGGAGGTAACAGAATGAAAGAGTTCTCGCACATCGATCTCCAGCTCTTTGGAGAGGGAGAAGGAGCCGGCAAACCTGCGGCCGGAGAGCAGGGCAAGACTGGAGACCAGACGTCTTCGCCCAAAACCTTCACGCAGGAGGACGTTAACAACCTGGTTGCCCGCGAGAGCAAGGCGGCTGTCGAGAGACTACTGAAAGAGGTCGGTATCGCCAGCGAAGGCGACTACAAGGCTGCCCTGAAGTCCTTTAAGGAATGGCAGGACAAACAGAAGACCGACTTGGAGAAAGCCACAAGCGCAAACGCTGCTCTTGTAAAAGAGCGAGACGAAGCATTGGCCAAGGTCACAGCCCTCGAACGGCAATTTGCCGCCATCAGCAAGGGTATTCCCGCCGACAAGGCCGCGAAGTACATCAAGCTTGCTGAGGCCTACGTCACCGACAAAGTAGACTTCGCCGCAGCACTTGACCTCGCGCTCAAGGATTTCCCGGTAGCGGCCGCAGGCGTGGCGGGCCAGGGAGGCAATCCAGCCCCAGGTGACCAGCAGAAGAAAAACCCCTTACCTAAGGGGGTAATCACGTTCTAGGAAAGGATGATCCAAAGTGGCGAGAACCAAAGCCATTTCACTTCTGCAGGCCGTAGGCGTTAACGCTGACCTGCAGGAAATCTACGGGATAGTCATCGACAACGTTCGCAAGGCAACTCTGTCTGACTTTCTCAAGAGCACTCTGTATACGGGCAACCCCGCAACAGGTTCAGTCGAGTTCAAGCGTTTCGTTAACAGCGTCGCCAAGCCGTATGGCACGGCTAGAACCGCTGCCAAGGGCGATGTTGTCACCGCGCCCCCAACCACGGTGAACCTGGACCAGAAGAAAGAGATCGTGGAAGAGGTCGCAAACTTCGACCTGGATACCTTCGGCGTGACCAACGTCATGAAGCGGCGCGCGGCTAACCACATCGACACCATGGCTACTGACCTGGATATCGCGTTCTTCGCTGCCGCGGGTGCAGCCGCGACTGCTGTTGTGCCGGTAGGTACGACTGAGGCTGAGCAGCTTGAAGAGATCATTCAGACGCTGGAAACCGTCAAGAACGACTACGTTCAGGGCGTGCCCCGTAACATGATCGTGGCAGTCGTCACCCCGGCATTCTACGGCAAGATCCGTCTGCATCTTGACAGCCTGCCTGCGTCAAACGTGGATACCGCGGCTGAAGAGTTCGCTATGTTCCACGGCGTGAGGGTCTACAGCGGGTTGAACCTGCCGGCGGGTATCAAAGTGCTTGCTATGGCTATCGGCTCCGTCGCTCAGCCTGTAGTCACTTATCCGTACACCGAACCCGAGCGCATTCCACTCTCCAACGACAGTGCCATCTCGCTGTTCTACAACTACGGCGTGAAGGCTCTCACTCCAGACCTGATTTTCAAGATCGCCTCTTAGTGCTTTCTCTCGGCTAGGGTGTGCGTGGCAAGGGAGGTGGAAACATGGCGAAGTACAAGAATAAGCTAACGGGAACAGTCGTTGAGCCGTCATCTGAGGTGGCGGCTCAGACTTTTGAGCGTTCTCCGGACTGGGAGAAAGTGACCGAGAAAACCTCGAAGCTGAAGGATGAACGCAGCAAGACTGAGGAGGCTAAGTGATGCAGGTAGGAACTGACACTTACGTCACTGTAGCCGAAGCTGACACCTACGTCAGCACCCACTATCGAAGCACCAGCGCCGCTAGGACTCGTTGGGCAGCGCTTTCTGAGATCGACAAGGCAATCCTCCTCGTGGACGCCTGTTCCGAGATGGAGCAGTTGCCCTTCCACGGTCGAAAGGCTGAGGACGGGCAACTGCTCGCCTTTCCCCGGCGTTTACCCTGGCAAGACTACACGTCCGAAGTTCCGGAAGCGGTCAAATCCGCTCAAGTTGAGCTGGCAGTATGGCTTTCGGATGACGTAAAACAGTCTGAGGCCGAACAGCGCAGAGCGTTGCAGGGCCAGGGCGTCAAGTCCTTCTCGGTGGGTGATCTCTCTGAGACGTACAACGGCACTTCAACCGGCGCTAGAAGCCTTCTGTGCCCCAAGGCAAAACTGCTTCTGTCGCCTTACCTGACGGGCGCCTACGCAGTGAGGTGATACGAAACGATGTTCGATACCTACCTCAACCAGACGGCGTTCTATGCGCCTCTCGTGGGATCGGACAACCGAGGGCAGCCGGTATATGGTGACGAGGTTTCCGTATCCTGTAGGCGTCAGGCCCAAACACAGGAGATCATCATGCCTGACAAACGAACCGTGAGGGCTGAGTACGTCTACTACCTATCGCAGGTCGTTAAGGAAGGAGACAGTCTGGACGGGCGCAGAGTGCAGTTGGTAAGCGAGATGAGGGGGCTCGGCGGGACTGTTCTGGGTTACAAGGCGGTGACGTAGGTGGCCAAGAGGACGGCTATCCAAATCGACGACAAGGCGCTGAACCGGCAAATCAAGCGCGCTCTACTGAGAAATCCCCAGGAGACGGTGAAGGCCGTACGAGAATGCGCGCTAGACCTCTCTGCGGAGAGCGCGAAGCGCGCGCCTATTGAGTCGGGTGACCTCCGGAACAACTGCCACGCGGACTTGAACGGCGTAGGTATCTTCGCCAACAAGAAGTCAACGGGGGCCACACCTTCTTCGACCACGAAAGCAACCGCTACCGTGGGCTACTCTCTCCCCTACGCCCTCAGACAGCACGAAGACCTTTCACTCCGGCATGACCGAACTGATGGACGCAAGATCATGTCCGGAAAGAACGCCGGCCAGACAATCAACATGGTTGCCGGCGGCGAAGCGAAGTACCTGGAGAGACCATTCGAGGAACGCAAGGACCGCTACATCAAGCGTATTCATCAAATCGTGGAGAGGAGCATCCGGTAATGAACATACTCGATATCCTCGCCACAATTCCTGGGCTCGAAGATGCGTTTCTCAGTCAGCAGCCGCACAAGCCGGACGGGTGCGTGACGCTCTACGAGTACCCGGTAACACCTCCGGAACATCACTTTGGCGGTATGGACGTCGTTCATGGTGTACAAGCCAGGGCGAGGGACACGACTGCGGCAGCGGCGTACGCGAGAGCGGAGGCCGTTGCCGGCATTTTGGGGCGTTATTCGGACGGGGTAATCAGCAGCATACAATCCACACCCATTGTGGATATCGGTGTGGATAACCATAACCCACCCCGCTATGAGTACACGGTGAATTTCCAGGTTAGGAGGTATTGAGAATGGCACTTTATACAGGCGTTACAGGCAAGATAGCCGTCAAGAAGGGCACTGCAGCTGCAGTCGATATCGCTCACATGTCGGGCTGGACGGTGGATCTCTCTCGAGAGATCATCGAGGTCGTTTCCTTGGGCTCCGATGCAAAGGAGAAGATTGCCGGCATCAAGGATTGGACTGCATCCTTCGACGGAACTGCGGACTTTGCCACAACCAGCGGTCAGAAGGATCTGATGGACGCATATGACGATGGTTCGGAGTTGGAGGCCAGCTTCTACCTAGATGACGACACGTTCCTGTCGGGACCGTGTATTATCGAAAGTCTTTCCATCTCTCACGCTGCGGACGGCAAAGCGGACATCAGCATCAGCGTCGCCGGCAACGGTAAGCCTGATCTGACTACGCCAGAAACGTAAGGAGGCAGCTATGTTCATCCAGATAGGCGAGAAGGAATATGAGCTCTCCACGAAACTCGGGACCGCAATGGCCATTGAGCGCCGGTTCAAGATCCCCGTGATTCAACTCTTCGAAAAGCTTAATGAGGCTACTATAGACGAACTGGTAACTATCGTGGAGATTGCGGCGAAGAAGACTGACGACAAGACCTTTCGTACGGAAATGCTCGAGCATTACGATTACCTGGACCTGTTTCACACGGTACAGGGAATTGTCGTCCGTCTCATGTTTAGCGGGACTGTAGAAGAGAACGAGGCCAAGTTGGCCAAGTACCCTGCATCGGATGAGCAAAAAAACGTGATCAGGGGGCTGCTGGGAATGCCGATTCCGGAGGCCCCCCAACATCTGGCCAGCCCCGAACCCTCGACTGGGATCGACTCGTAGAAACCGCGTACCGGGTAGGTGTCCCACCTCCTCAGCTGTGGGATATGGAACTGTGGGAATTCAATGCCTGTGTAAGGGCCTACAACGAAAAGCGCCAAGACGAGAGTAAAGAACGCCTATTCGTCGCGTGGCGTACGGCCGCTTGGGTGGGTGAGTCATTCGCGGGCAAGCTCCGGAGATTCTCCCACTACGTGAAGGACTCCGGCAAGAAGCCCGCGCCCAAAATCAGCAAAGAAGAGTTCGAGGCGCGGCTTAAAGCGTTGAAGGAAAGGAGGACAGCCAATGGCTCTAAAGGATCTTAGTGTACGGATAGGCGCAGACACAACTGGTTTCGACCGCGGTCTGAAGAGGGTCAGGTACGGGCTGTCCTCCTTGGTCAAGTCCGGACTGGCAGTAGCGGGCGCGGCGTTTGGGCTAAAGGCTCTTGAGGGCGCGTATCTCGGCTTGGAGAGTTCCGTTCTCAGGGTTAATAGCCTCTTCGGTGATTCGGCCAAGTACATCAGATACTTCGCTGAGAACACGGCTAAGGGCTTCGGAATGGCCGAGTCCAGCGCCTACCAGTACGCGGCCATATACGGGAACCTCTTCAAGAACATCACCTCGGGTACAGCGGAGAACAGCAAAGTCACTATCGCGATGCTGAAAGCCTCTGCAGTAGTAGCGTCCAAGACCGGCAGGACAATGGAAGACGTCATGGACCGCATCCGCTCCGGTCTCCTGGGCAACACGGAGGCTATCGAGGACCTCGGGATCAACGTCAACGTGGCCATGCTGGAAAGTACTGACGCCTTCAAGCGTATGGCTGACGGGCGCAGCTGGGAAAAGCTCACCTTCTACGAGCAGCAGCAAGTAAGGACCCTTGCGATTCTCGAACAGGCCAATAAGAACTTCGGTACCGAAGTGCAGCAGGGCAGCGCGTTCTCACTGGCGGTTCTGTCCGGAGCCTTCAAGGGCCTCATGTCGACCATGGGGCAGTTCCTGAACGCAGGGCTGCAGCCTATCATCAAAGGTCTCACCCAGTTGGTACAGTGGGCCACGGCAGGGTTGAAGGCTCTGGCCTCTCTCATGGGGCTCAAGATGACCATGGGCGACACCAGCGGTACTGACGCCGCAACAGCGGCTCAGGAAGCCCTTACAAACGAGGTAGAAGCAACCAATAAAGCTGTTAAGCAGACAACCGCCGGCTTCGATGAGGTCAACGTATTGGCCCAGGGTTCAGGCGAGGAAGCGACAGCAGAAGCGGCAACGGACAACTCGCCTTTCGCGGGAATCGCCATGCCGGAGTTTGTGGAATCAGTGCCAGATACAACTTGGGTGGATACGCTAAAAACCAAGTTCGATGAACTCCGAGCAAGTGAGCCATTCACGGCTATTCAGGGCGCGCTCACCACGGCCTGGGGCTTCATATCGCCGATAGTCGACGGGTTCCGGCAGCGTTTCGGCACGCTGTGGGCTGACCTACTGACGCTGGCACAGCCCTTCAGCGATTGGTTGAGCGCAGGCTTACCAATGCTGCTGTCAAATCTGACCACGTGGTGGGGCCTGCTGGCGTCCAGTGCAGGCGATGCCTTTCTCCAAATATGGGATACAGCGAACGCCGCTTTGTTCCCTATATTTGAGTGGTTCGTCACCGACGGACTGTCATGGTTCACTGACTATTGCTCAGGTTTCATGGACGCAGCGGTGTCTCTACTTGGTGCCGTCAAGTCGGTGTTTGACGACATCTGGTCCGGCGTCGTTGAGCCGGCCATGAAGCTCGTGTCCAGGATAGTGCTTGACACCTTGAACGACATGAAGGCTTGGTGGGACACGTGGGGCAGCAGGATAATCTCAGGCCTGATTGAGGCATTCAACAATATCCGTGATATCTGCCACAAACTGTGGACGGAGATATTCCAGCCCATCATCGGCAAGGCCCTCGAAATGCTCACCAACCTATGGGACAACCACATCCGAGGAATGCTGGAGGCGGTGCGTGAGTTCGTCGGTAAGATGTACACGGCGGCGCTGGACATCTTCAACAAGTTCATCTCTCCGGTTGTCCAGTGGCTCACCACCCTCTTCGGGCCTACGTTTCGAGAAGTGTTTGGCGCAGTGATTGATACGGTGGGCTCTATTATCGCTGTGATAGTCGATGTCGGGAAAATGGTGTTTCAGGTCTTGGGTGGGATCATCGACTTCATCGCCGGGGTGTTTACTGGGGACTGGAGCCGGGCTTGGAACGGCATAAAGACCATATTCGGATCGGTCTGGGACTTTGCCAAAGGTGCGTTTGTTAAGTTCGTCAACTTCATTATTGACGGCATCAACACCATGATAAAGGGCATCCTCGCTCCCATAAACGCCCTCATAAAGGGCTGGAACGCGACTATTGGTAAGGTCACGGGCCAGATACCGATGATTACGCTGTCCATTCCTAAGATACCTGAGCTTGCGACTGGCGGCATTATCGAACGCCCTACAATCGCTATGCTCGGGGAACAGGGTAAGGAAGCCGTTGTACCTCTGGAAAACACATCTTTCGTGGACGCTATTGCCAGCGCGGTCGGTACGGCCGTCCTGTCCGCAATACAAGTGTCTTCCGGCAGCAGTCGCAGCGGTGATTCCGGAGACACGGTTATCGAGATGGATGGACGAGAAGTGGCCAGGTTGTTGCTGCCCAAGATAGACCAAGAGTTGACACGGCTAGGTAGGAAACCCCTGCTGCGCCTTAGTCCGACAGGAGGGTAGACAATGATCAGCATAGACGGTCAACCTCTACCCATACCCAGTAGTTTCCAGGTAGGCATCATGGATATCTCCAACGCCAGTCGCAATGCGCAAGGCGATATGGTCATTGACCGTATCGCCACAAAGCGCAAATTGGAGTTGGCCTGGGACCACCTGAGTGCTGAGCAACTGTCAGTTCTACTCCAGCGCGTTTCTCCTGTACTGTTCACAGTGGAGTTCCCCGACCCGCAGGACGGCGCAACCCGCTCGGGAACGTTCTACTGCGGAGACCGTACGGTAGGAGCTCTGGATTACCGAAACGGAGTCGTACGCTGGAAGGATATCAAGTTCAACCTGATAGAACGATGACTGGTTTCCGAGGTGAGACGCTGTGCCCTATCCGGTAACGCAGGACTTCATGGATGAGCTCAAGGCCATAGAGCGTAGGACTTTCGGTAGGGTAACTGTGGACTACACTGACCCTTTCCTTGATCAAAGTATATCTGTGGCCGTAAATGAGAGGGCGAATGTCTCCTACCCTGCTCAGACAGCGGATTCGATAGTCGTGCCGTTCGCCAAGATTGGTTCATTGGACGGCTCCTGTACCCTGGACGGCACATACGCTCTTGCCCCTGATCCTGATGAAGCAGATACGCATCAGATGGGCTGGTGGGGTTTGCAGCTATCTAGCGCGAATGGGGCCTTCGTCGAGCCGTACCCGGCCCTCACTGTGACCCACCAACCAAGACCGGTCCACGGCCTCAAGGTAACAGGTGACTCCCTCCGAGGCGAGTATCCCGTTGATTTCGTAGTTACGCTATACGACGCTTCGGATGCTGTACTCCATACCGAAACCGTGACGGGCAACACACAAGCAGCTTGGTCGATGACGCTGCCGGCTCCAATCTTGAATGTGGTCAAGCAGGTCTTGACCGTCACAAGATGGAGCCATGAAGGGCGGCAGGTGAAGATAATAGAGTTCTTCACCAGCATTCAGGAAGTGTACGAAGGCGAAGACCTGATCTCTATCAGGCTCTTGGAGGAGCGTGAGGTTAGTCAAGGCAGTCTGCCTATTGGGAACATATCCGCGAACGAGATTGACATCAGGCTCAACAACTCCACCAGGAAGTTCGATGCCGGTAATACCGCAAGTCCTCTGTACGGCGTGGTCAAGGTCAACCGAAGAATCAAGGCTTGGATTGGGACAGATACCCCCGCCGGCAGGGAGTATGTCCCCCTCGGTGTGTTTTGGTCAGGGGACTGGAAAGCGCCTGAAGACGGAGTTGAGGCGTCAACTATCGGCAGAGACCGCCTGGGCCTGCTTGGCAAAGAACAGGATATCTCGGCCGAGGTTCAGGTCAACAAGTCACTCAGACAACTTGCCGTCTTGGTGCTTGAGGCCGCGGGGCTGAAGCCCGAAGAATACTGGGTGGATCCTGAGCTAGACAACTACATCATACCTTATGCGTGGTTTGAGCCTCAGTCTCCGCGTGAGGCCCTGCGCAAGATCGCAGAGGCATGTTTGGGCCAGGTCTACTGCGACCGCGACGGAGTACTGCGCGTTGAAGGACCGTCCTTCCTAGCGTCCAAATCGACATCCGATTTGGTTATCACACCCGCTGATTACTTCCGAAAGGACAGCCCGGCAAGGTCAGACGAGGTTGCCAACTACATTGAGGTGGAAACAACTCCGCTGAGACCTGACGTGACGCAAGAGGTCTACAGATCGAACGAGCCGGTGGTTATCGCGGCCGATGAGACAAAGGCTCTCACAGTCTATTACAACCAAATGCCGTGCATCGAAGCTTTTGCGACTCTCGAAGAAGCGCCCTCAGGGTGTGTCATCCAAAGCGCAACCTATTATGCTACGAGTGCTACCATCATTGTGCAAAGTCTGGCTGCGGGTACGTTCACGCTGATCATCCAGGCTAAACCCCTTAGGGTGCTCAATAGGGAGATAGCGATGGCCCAAGATCCAGCATCCATCACTGAAAACGGTAGGCTGGCATACAAGTTGACCGGCAATCCTCTTATCCAAACCTTTGCTACGGCTCAGACTATAGCGAACACTCTCCTCGCATCATTTAAGAATCCTCGTCGAGATGTTGAGATGGAGTGGCGCGGGAATCCTGCGGTGCTTCTTGCCGATCGGGTCACGGTTGTCGATCGCAACGAGCAGAACGATTACTTCGTGACGCGCCAAGAGATCAACTGGACGGGCGCGTTGAGAGCCCGGTTGAACGGAAGGAGAGTTGTCCCGAATGGCCTGGCAAACACCTAAAATCAACTGGCGCTCTCCTGCCTATCCTGACTGGCGAGACTACAACCGCATGGAAGGCAACATCCTTGACCTTAAGAAAGCCGTAACCATCGACATCGCGGACGCAGGTAGATATTTCACACTCATGAACCTTGAGGCCGCGCTCGCCGAACTCTATCAACTGTGCAGGTGATATCCCATGGCATGGCAGACCCCCAAAACCGACTGGACAGCCTCAGATAGTCCTACTCCAAGTGCCCTGAACCGGATTGAGGGTAATATCCTCGAACTCAAAAAGGCAGCGACCATCGATGTAGAGGACGCCGCCGGCAACTTCACTGCCACTGACGTTGAAGGCGTCTTGCAGGAGCTTGCTGGTAACGTAACCACGGGTAAGACCGCAGTTGCCTCGGCGATCTACGCTATGGGGCAGCAGGCTGATGGTAGCATGACCTTTGCTGAGTTGGCCGCCAAAATCCAAAACATCTCCAAGGACGCTACTGCTGCCGTAGGCGAGGTATTGAGTAGCAAGACGTTCTACGCCGGAGGTTCCAAAAAGACAGGAACGATGCCCAATCGGGGGGCCGTAGTGATTACTCCTGGTACCTCTAACAAAGCTATTCCGAGTGGATATCATAATGGGTCTGGGTATGTGGTAGGAGACGCTGATCTTGTTGCCGCAAATATCCGAGCAGGTAAAGACCTTTTTGGCGTAGCAGGCAACTTCACTGCCGATGCTAATGCTGGCGCTGCTGATATACTCGAAAACAAGACGGCCTACGTTAACGGAAACAAGATCACTGGCTCAATGACTAATCAAGGCGTCAAAACAATTACCCCTGGTACCTCAGACCAAGCCCTTTCTGGTTTCTACGCTGCGGGGAGTAAAGTAGCAGGCGATTCTGATCTTATTGCGGAGAATATTGTTCGAGGAAAGAACATCTTTGGAGTGGAAGGTTCGGCTATAACCAGTAATCTGATCAAATACTCACGCTATACGTATCCAGGGAGCTCTCTCTTTGACGGAGTAAATTACAGCGGTAACGCTATATTCATGAGTCCTCAAGGTAATTATTGCGTGCTGGGCAGTAATGGATTCGTTGTAGATATGTATAAGCGGAATCCTAACGATACTTGGTCGAAAGTCTTCACGTCAAATGAATATCTTATCAGGAGCGGTTCTTGGACGCCTGACGAGAACTATCTCCTAGCAGGAGTGTATGATAGCAATAGCGTTAATGGAATTGTTTTGTTTAAGAGAATGGGAGATACGCTTTTAGAAGTTGCTCGTATTACAGCGTCGAGCGAGGTTAGCGATATAAGTCGTTGGGATTCCATGGGCGCTTATTGCGTGGCCTATAGAAACAACACTGTAGCGTTGATACAGCGCACTGGCGATTCAATCTCAATTCCGTCAAGTGCTTCTGGTACTAGCAGAAGTGGTCTCGTCTATCGTATTCAGGCTTCGTCAGATTTGACAAGGATGGTTGTCCAAGGTACTCAGTCAGGCTCGGCTTTTTCTCATCATTTGTACCAAAGGTCAGGAACGGCAATTACTTGGGTGCCCGGCTTGGATCTCGAAGAAAGTGTTAGATGCCTTTGGATGACGGAAGATGGACAGTTTTTGATGGGTACAGGCATCCCAACCAGTACACATCAAACGCTGGGTGTATGGGAATGGTCGGGAACAACTTATGTAAAACGGACGATCAGTTCGTGGCATCGTCCAGCGACTGCGGGCGCTCCTTATAACTATACGATCTTTGGCCCAGCAGATTCAGATGTGGGGTTGATGGTGTATAGCGATAATTTACCTCATGCAATGATTTGTGGGATTGACAGGGAAACAAAAGGTTTTCGGATTCTTACGGATCATGGTCACTACGAATACGAGTGGGGGGTGCCTTACATCAGCTCTCTGAGATACGCTGCTGGAATGGCTATATCTAATAATGGCAGGTTTCTAGCCGTGCTTGTTCGGAAAACCTCTAATTATGCTTTGTATTTTGTGAAAGTGAGGGATGCTTAATGATAATCCAAACAGAAGCGATTTCTGGCGTTCGACATCGAGTAGTGTCTATTTGCTACACGATGGACGAATTAGAGGGATGGATTTACGTTCCTGAAATCCCGCCCAAGCCGGAGGAGTTGCCGTCGAAAGGAAAAGGTTGGCAACTCTATTACAATCCTCAGAATGGAGAACTGTGGTACGAGTTGATCGACGTACCGCTATCCGATGAGGATCGAATCGCCGAATTAGAACAGGTTCTCGCTGACCTTGCTTCGTTACTTATCGAGAAAGGAGTATTGCTAAATGATTGATGAGCGGATGCTCAGGGTCTACAGGTTCCTTGTGCAAATGGAGCGTCTGACCATCGAGGACATACCTGAGCCTTATCGGACAGCGATGCAGGAGGATCTGAAAACTTAGAGCCCGAGGTCTTCGGTAGAGCCGCCTCCAAGCGGCTTGCTTTACCATGAGAGGAGGCGGCCACTCACATGGGTGACTAGCACCAATCTTTATTGTTTGCTCAGTTTCCAGTTGATCGTCCTATACAAGTATTCGAGGTACTCCTTCTCAAAATTCGGTTTATGCATCTTCGTCCTCACTGTTTCGAGCTCCGCTTTCGCGGACTCCAAATCGGTATTGGCGAAATGATATAGATTGGCTTGCCTTGGTGTCCCCTCATTGTCCTTCACTATGAGAGCAAGAACACCCATCTTAGTAAGCAGCATTCGCTCCTGTGCTGCTAACTTGGCTTCCTCTGTCTCAAACTCACGCAATCGGTTCCGCACTTCTTGGGCCCACTGTTTGAGCGAGGTCCTGTCTAGTTCCGACATTAGTGCACCTCCTTTCGCAGACGTTCTTCGACGGCAGTACATGCCTGTACCTTCTGAAGGGGGATAGACAAATGAACAGTGCGATTCGAAACATCAAACACGCGGTAGCAGTGATAGGCGGTATTCTAACTGCGCTCGTAGGAGGCTGGGACGTGATGCTCAAAGTGCTCGCGCTCTTCGTAGTACTTGATTACATCACGGGCCTTGCGGCTGCATGGGCGCAGAAGCAACTCAGCAGCGAAATTGGCGCCCGAGGGATCGTGAAGAAGATCCTCATCTTCTTTGTGGTGGCCGTGGCGGCTCAGATAGATCTTCTCCTGGCCTCAGCCGTTGCCGGCATTCCGAGTTTCCCTGCGCTCCCGGCTATCTGTCGGTCTCTGGCAATATGCTTCTACCTCGCCAACGAGGGTCTTTCCATTCTTGAGAACGCCGGCGAGGCTGGAGTACCGATACCCGCGGCGTTGAGAGACGCGCTGGAGCAAATCCGGAAGAAAGGTGATCAGGGTGTCGCAGCCCCAGATTCTTGATGCAAACCTTAGATTCACTGGTCCGTTCACACCACGCAAGAAGACAGACCTACTAGTCCTCCATCACGCCGCCGCAACGCAGTGTACCGTTGAAGACGTTCACCGGTGGCACCTCGCTCGGGGATGGCTAGGGATCGGGTATCACTACTTCGTACGCAAAGACGGCAGCATTTGGCGCGGGAGGCCTGAAGACGCAATAGGTGCTCACACTGAAGGACATAACGATCACAGCATCGGGATTTGTGCCGAAGGCGATTTCTCGAAAGAGCAAATGCCTATCAAACAGCAACGGGCTATCTCTGATCTCGTTGCTTGGATTGTAAGCCGGTATCCAGGCACGGCCGTTGGTAAGCACTCTGGCCTCTGCTCTACCGAATGCCCCGGCGAGAACTACCCGTTTGATCAAATCATCATCGTGGCGATAGGAACGCCCATTCTCGGACAGGCGCAAGCTACCGTCGACCAAGCCCAGGCATGGGCCAAAGCCCGAGGGGCGGCCCAGTGCTTCATCGACGTGGCGCCGCTCTACTGGCAGGAGGCCGCAGGACGCGGCGGAGTACGACCCGAAGTGGCCTACGCTCAGAGCGCGAAGGAGACGGGGTTTGGTCGCTTCGGTGGCGTCATTCCCGGCCCGGAGTGGCATAACTGGTGTGGGCTGAAGACATCAGGGGGCGGGGCCAACAATGACCCAAACGCTCATGCACAGTTCCCTGACGACTTAACCGGTGTCCAAGCGCACCTTGACCACCTGGCGCTGTACGCCGGTGCGCCTGGCTACCCCCTGTCCAGAACGTCGGACCCGCGACACTTCGCCTTCATTCGCGGTACCGCGATCACGGTTGAGGGCCTAAGCGGGCGGTGGGCACCTTCGCCAGATTACGGCGCGAGCATCGTCCGGGACTACCTCGCGGGGCTGCTGGCTACTCCGGTACCCGATATGCCGGCAGAAGACCCGGAAAAGGAAGAGCTGAAACGTCTGGTTAATGATCTGCAGACCGAGGTAGCCCGTCTCACTGGCTATTGTGAGCAGCTGGAAACCAGAATCCGGGAAGCGAAATCTGCTTTGGGATGCGTCTAGAAGGATTTACCTTCTGACCGTCGAAGTCGTGACCATAGATAAACGGCTGGGCGCAGCGAAGCCCTCGGAGCGATCCGAGGGCTTTTGTGTTTTCGTGGGGCCTATCTAGATGCGACTCTAATGACAATGCCAAAGACTTTATCTGTGAAGAAAAGGTTCGAATAAGAACAGACTGGTGGGCCATGATGGACTCGAACCATCGACTCCCCGCTTAAAAGGCGGGTGCTCTACCACTGAGCTAATGGCCCATTCGAAACCTGGCTGGGGCGGTAGGATTCGAACCTACGAATGTCAGCTCCAAAGGCTGATGCCTTACCGCTTGGCCACGCCCCAGCGTGGCGCGCCCGGCAGGACTCGAACCTGCAACCTTCAGATCCGAAGTCTGCAACTCTATCCAATTGAGCTACGGGCGCGCGCCAAATCCTCAACAAAAATTGGGGTGAATGACGGGAGTCGAACCCGTGACCTCCAGGGCCACAACCTGGCGCTCTAACCAACTGAGCTACATCCACCACAAACCTTTGACAGTATTGGCGCGCCTGGTAGGAATCGAACCTACGACTCCCTGCTTAGAAGGCAGGTGCTCTATCCCCTGAGCTACAGGCGCATTTTTGGAGCGGGTGATGGGAATCGAACCCACGCAACCAGCTTGGAAGGCTGGGGCTCTACCATTGAGCTACACCCGCATTGTCATCCTGTAAACACAACCTTAACGGCTATTTGAGCCGCACGACTCATTTTACAAGATAGGGTTAGGCGGGTCAAGCGACTGCTTGTGTGTTGTCTTTGCGACCGACACCATGCCCCGGTACCTGCAAGCGCAGTCTCCTGCAAGGAGCGCTCCCTTACTCATGGATGACAACCTTGGTCTTGGCAGGGACGTTGTCGTAAATCCACTTGGCGTCCTCTATGGTCAAACGGATGCACCCGTGTGACGCGGGTTGCCCCAACTTGGCTGCTTCCTCAGGGATAACCTGTTGGTTCCTGTCCATGGCCAGGGAGTGGAACAGGTAGACGCCCCAGTCTTTGAAGGAAACCCAGTACTTGGCGCCCTGCTGGTACTTCTCGCTAAAGAACCATTCGCCCCGGTTCTGTATCTCAAACGTGCCGAGGGGTGTTTCGTGGCCTTCTACACCCGTTGAGGCCACCATTGTCTTTACGACCTCTTCGCCCCGCATGATCGAGACCAGTTGTGCTGTCACATCGACGTCGATCCAGTACGTGTCCTTGTCAGGCTCGCCCCGGAAATCCTGGGTAGCTTCGTCGCCGACCGCATCGGATTGCCCGGCGCCGTCGCCGGAAACCGGAACATCAACCTTGTCAGGCCTATCAGACCGGGCAGGGGCATCTCCTGAGTCGCGGTCATGAGCCTTTTCGCCGGGGCTTTCGGCATCGGCCTGAGGGGACCCATTGGTGCCCGAAACCTCATTGGTGGAGCCGGTATCTGGAGCGCAGCTGTAGCCGGCGGGAACTGTCCCGTCGATTGAATGCCCTAGAAACCCAGGCGGCAACAGATCGCACCCAACAAAGCTCAGAGCGGCGATGAGCAGTAAGGACATGATGATCGCTCTTTTTTGCACCGGACAACCTCCAGCAGCGTCGCATATCTCTAGTCAACATATTAATTGGACATGCGTTCCGGCACAACAGGCCAAGCGCCTCGCTGTAGCAGCGGGTGCACAACCTCCGTGCCGGAGTTCGAACCCTTGAGCTCTCCCCACCGCTGACGGTTTTCCTGCAGGAAGGCGGTCTCTCGCTAACGAACTCTTCACTGAGTTCTTGTTAGTAGCGTGCTGACAACGTGGCAGCGCATCTCGTACGACAACACTTGGCCGGAAAGGGGTTTTAAGATGCATGCCGATATCGACAGAGAATACGGGTTACTGATTGGCGGAAAATGGGTGGACGGGACGGCCGGGAAAAAGATACCCACCGTGTGCCCGGCCAATGGCGAAGTCCTGTCTCATTTCGTTGAGGCATCGGCAGAGGACGTCGATCTGGCCATCAAGGCGGCGTGGTCTGCGTTTGAAACATGGAAGAACACGAGCCTCGCCGAACGCTCCAGGCTTCTCCTCAAGATCGCAGACCTCATTGAGAAAGACTCCAAGCGGCTCGCAATGATAGAGACGCTGGATAGCGGCAAACCGATTAGAGACACGACAGAAGGCGACTTGCCCCGGGTTGTTGATATGTTCCGCTACTTCGCGTCGGTAATCAGGGCCGAGGAAGGCGGCGCCACATACCTCGACCATCAGACGCTGAGCCTCATCATCCGTGAGCCCATAGGCGTCGTGGGGCAAATTGTGCCTTGGAACTTCCCCATCGCCATGGCGGCATGGAAGATCGCTCCCGCCATCGCGGCCGGCAACACAACTGTGATCAAGCCTTCGTCCGAGACCCCGCTGACGCTCCTTGAGCTCGGCAAGATCATGTCTGAAGTGCTCCCGCCGGGAGTCGTAAACATCATCACCGGGCGGGGCTCGACTGCCGGTCAGGCCCTCCTCGACCACCCCGACATCACCAAACTGGCTTTCACGGGTTCCACGGAAGTCGGGTACACGGTCGCGGAAGCAGCAGCGTGCAAACTGATACCGGCCACTTTAGAGCTCGGCGGCAAGTCTGCCAACATCTTCTTCGAGGACTGCCAGTGGGATAGGGCCGTTGAGGGCGCAGTCAACGGGATCCTGCGCAACATGGGCCAGGCGTGCTCTGCGGGTTCGAGGGCTCTCGTGCAGGAAAGCATATACGAGAAGTTCCTGGCCGATGTCACTCGCGTCTTTGGGACGATCAAAGTCGGCCTGCCCTGGGAACCTGACACCATTATGGGCCCCTTGATCAGCGCCACCCAGCTTGAGAAAGTGCTTCGCTATGTGGAGGTCGGCAAGCAAGAAGGAGCCAGGCTCCTCTGCGGCGGCCACAGGGTCACCGAAGGAGAACTGGGCAAAGGCTTCTTCATGAGCCCGACCCTGTTCGCAGACGCAAAGAACGGCATGCGCATATGCCAGGAAGAGATCTTTGGACCGGTCCTCTCGGTAGTCCCGTTCAAAGACGAAGAGGACGCCATCCGTATCGCCAATGACAGCCAGTACGGCCTGGCAGGCGGCGTGTGGACCAGAGACATAAACCGTGCCTTCCGCGTGGCGAGGGGTGTCCGGACGGGTAGGATGTGGGTCAACACCTATTCCATCAACCCGCTGCACGCGCCGTTCGGCGGATACAAGAAGTCCGGTATAGGCAGAGAGAACCACGAGATGGTCCTAGACCACTACTCGGAAGTCAAGAGCATCATCATCAGCCTTGCCGAAAAGCCTTCGGGGATGTACAAGATCTAGCCCGATGTGCTGTTAGGGGACCTCGGGCAAGACACATCCGGCATGTCCTCGGCGTACAAGACCGGCGTAGGAAACAGCCGGGCAAAGCTGCCCCGGGGAAACCGAGGGAAACAGCGCGGGAGACCAGCCCGGTCTCCCGCGTAGTCTCTTCGTAGAGTGGTACTTTGTGTTTGCATCTGAGCGCCCGCTAATCCACCACATTCTTGTGGGTGTTCGCAATAAAGGACGCAATCCCGGCCCCCTTCGAACCAAAGGGGGGCATATGTGCGCAGACCTCTCCTACCCGGTCACCCTCCTAAGCATCCTCGAACCTGCAAGCACTGCCCAAGGCCTGCCTGAAGGATCCGGCGCCATCCCCTTCTTGTCGAAGTAGAAGCGGAGGACCTGCTGCTGGCCCATAGCCTCGAAGAACAGCGTCCTCTCGTCACTGGCCTTCGCCTCGAAGTCCTGACCCTCGCGCCTCACGATCAGCGTGTCTCCGTCCATGAAGATCTCTGCTTGCCCGCCTTCGTCGCACTTGTAGAGGCCTGTGAACCGCGAGAGCTGTTCAGGAGAAGCTCCGCAATCAACCTCAACGCTCTTCTGAGTTTCCAGAGGCAGCCCTAGAGCTACGTTGACCGCCGCCAACCAGATAGCGCCTGCGGGCACCCCGGTCACGTTCGTGAGGACCGCCACGGTAATGCCCTTTTCGGGCACAAACCCGAAGTGGGACGACACACCGGGCTGACTGCCTCCGTGCTCTGCCAGTGTTGCGTCAAGGCCTGCGTAATTCGGGGTGACTTGCAGCCCGAAGTTGTACCAGGTACTCCTTCCGGTAGGATACATGGGACTCGTCCACATCCGCTTGACGCCCTCGGATGACACGATACCCACTCCGGTATTGGCCAGACCGCCGTTTAGGTAGATCTGCCCGTATTTCATGAGGTCGAGCACGCAGGATCGGACCCCGCCGCCCACCTCGTAGGTGCCTAGAACAGGCCAGCGCTGCTTTTCATGCTTTTGCTCCTGTCTGTTGTAGACGTAGGGCGTGGACAGGTTCCCTAGTTTCTCGAGCTCCTCCAGGTTGTAAGTCGACCTGTTCATACCGGCGGCATCCAGGATGTGCCGGGTCATGTAGCGCCGGTAGAGCTGCTCGCTCTTCCGCTGGATGATCAGGCCGCTTAGGAGAAACGTGTCGTTGCAGTAGCTGAAGTACTCCCCCGGGTCGCCCAAGAGCTCATAATCCGCTCCGGCTATATAGCGCACGTGCTCGTCAAGGTCGATGATGTCCTGCCTGCGGGTCATGGGCGGCAGCCCCGTCGTGTGGGAAAGAATGTGGCTCATTTTGACCGCGTTCATGTCCCGGGCGCCCTTCAGTCTAAACTCGGGGATGTGCGCGATAACCGGGTCATCAACCGACAACAGCCCCGCGTCGGCCAGTTGCATGATAGCCATGGCGGTAAACGACTTGGAAACAGACGCGCAGCCGAAAATCGTCTCCGGATCGACGGGTTCTCCTGTCTCCAGGTCCTTCACACCGAAACCTTTGGCGTAGAGGACTTCCTTCGGTCCCGCCACGGCAACCGCAGCGCCTACAATGTGGTTTTCCTCCATTGTTTTCGCGACGTATTCTTCAAATGCTGCCCAGTCTCTCGTCCTCACCACATACACTCCAATCAATGTTTGTATCTGTGCGATGCCGGTAGTGATAACGGCATCACATCATCCGGTTTCCGAAAGCGACGCCAGCGCTTCCTCAGGAGCCTTGCAGCCCGACCAGATGTCTTGAAACGCCGCTTTGATGTGCTCAGCGTAGCCTAGCCACCCGGGAACCCGGGGCTCAGTCAGGAGATCGCATACCGCCAGGATATCCCGGAACTTCTCTATCTGCGGGTTCGGATGGCGCTCGAAGAAGCGCTCCGACCACACCAGGAGCGGAGATATCTTGTTCTGCCCAATTGCCAGCGCCTCGATGTTTGAGGCTTGAGACGCGAAATCGATGAAGGCTTGAGCTCCTTCCGGATTCCGGGCCCCTCGCGGGATGCACAGGACATCGGCCGCGATCAGCGCCTGCGGGCGCCCGTCTGCAGAAGGCAAAGGCGCAGGAGCCCAGTCAAGGTGCGGATGCCGAATAAGGCGTCTTACCAGCCAGTCTCCTTCCACCACGGTCGCGACTCGCCCTGATAGGAACGGATCGGGGTCGAACGTTCCTATGGGGTTGACGGGTGCCGAGAACCGGTCTTCTCCCAGAGCGCGAGCGCGGTCGCCGAGATCTGCCACCCACCGGTATGCCCTGAGATTAGCAGGTGCCTCCGGCGCGAATTGCCCGTCTATGAACCACCCTCTCCCGAAAAAATACGGCCATATGTGGGGCCACCAACCGGGATACGACGGGACCATTCCTATGCGCCCCTCCGCCTCGATCCGCCTTAGGAGGTCATCAAAGGAATCGATGTCCGTCGGAATCGGAAACCGGTCACCGAACTCGCGCCGAGCCGGCCCTCCCTGCTCGAGTCCGCTTGTGCTGCGAGAATCCTTCCCGATCTCACCCCGACTCTCACCCCAACGGGCTCGGTCCGCAACAGGCAGGGCCTTCAGGTTCACGTACAGCGTCACGACGTTGACCGAAACGGGCACTCCGTACAAAACCCCGCCGGCCGTACAAAGCCGCTCAAACGGAGGGAAAAAGATATGCCCGGAGGACCTGTAAACCGGGGCCAGCACGCCCTCATGGGCCAAGTCCACGATCTGATGGTCTTCGAGGCCGATGATATCCGGGGGATCGCCCGAGGATTGAGCGGCGAGAAACCGCGGGAGATCCGGGCTCGAAGACCAGTCGCCGGCAGGTTCCATCTCGACTAGAAACCGGTCCTGAGACTCGTTGAACGCCGAGACGATCTCGCGCATGGCCCGTTCCTCTTGTCCTCCCCACTTCTCCCAATACCGGACGAGCGATCTGGCCATCGTCTCTCCCTCCGTTCTCCCCCGTTCTCCCCTTTGAACTGCCGCGAGCCCCACACTCGGATTTCGGTGCGCGGGCTCGCAGCTAATCAGATCTTATCAGTTATCTCTTCATGTATCTCGACGGTCTGGGTACCGGCGCTAATCCAATTAGCACCAGTTTTCCTGACCGCAGAACAACCTGCACACAAGGGAGATGGTCTACACCAGACAGACCGTCTACACCAGGCAGTTGAATAGGAGTTTGAACGTCCCGTGGGTCTGCGCCCTAAACTGGGGCCTGAATCCGAACAGGACGACGTCTCCCTTATCCACCTTCACCCGGAGCATGCACGGCTTGTTCACCATCCGTTCTTCCCCGATGAGCCAGCCGCTCTGGAGCAGGTCCTTCCCCGGGTACTCGGCTATTATCTCGTAGTTGTCCGCCTGGAACATGTCGATTATCTCGAACGTCGGGCTGCCCATGTTGAGGACCAGGGCCTCCTCAGGCATGCCGTAGCCCAAGGGGTTCCGGTTGTTCACTTTGACGCGCAAGGTGGAACCGTGGCAGTAGAACTCCTTCCAGGTGGTGTTCGCCACAACGTTTCGCACCTTGAGCTCGCAGGTATCGATGGCAAAGTCCGACGAGGTATCGAGCGCCACAAGCCTTCCGCCGTTCTTCACGAACTCCTTGAGGTTCTTGGCGCCTTCCTTCCCAATGCCGCTCCGGTACTCAGGCGGCATTGGCGGTATGGGCCGTCCGCGTCCCCTGTCTCTGTCGCCTGCTTGGTCGGGGCCCAGGATCATCATTGCCCGGTCCGCCGGCAGGATGATTACGTCGACCTTGTCGTTCAGGTTCCCTTCCTTAAAGTCGGCATCCATCAGCGTGACGTACGGGAACCCGAACTTCTCAAGCACCAGACGGGTCCAGCCTTCATCCATATTGCCGCCCCAATATCTCTGGTACATGCCCACGCGGAGCCTGCGCATCTCGTGCTTCGGCACGTCGAGGGTCGAGTCGAGCGTCCTCACGGGGACGTTCAACTCCCTGCACACCTTCTTGACCGCTTGAACGGCCTCGGGAGTACCTTCGATGTAGATGGCGCCCGCGGGATAGCTGCAGAACGGACACGCTTTGCTGATCTGGACCGGGTCCTCGAGCCGCCAGACTTTGACACCTTCATCCAACAGCCTGTTGGCCGCGGCAAATGAATCGTTGAACCTCGGGTCGAAGATGTAGGCGGCGGCGTCCGCTACTTCAGGGACCGATACCTTTGCACGCGGGGCGATCTCGAAGGAGCCCTGGAACTTGCTGTCGATGGGCACAACGTCAACGCCCATGAACTCGCCGATCGTGTCGGTCGCCGTGTCGTACATGATAGGCGAACCGTCCGGATTGCGAGTCCAGTAGCTGTCGGGATAGAACGTCCTCCCCAGGAGGTTCTTGATGACGCCCATCTTGGGCTGGTCGCAGAACACGACGTAAGAGCCGGCCGGGAACACGCGCCCGTCAACCCTAAACTCTTCCGTGGCCCTCTTTATCTCGATGCCCTGGAGTCTCAGGAGCTCAATGAGCTTGAGCGCCGTGAGGGGATCGTTGTTCTCGAGAGGAGATATCACGAAAGCGTACGGCTTACCCTCGGCGCCGCGCTCGGTCTGCCTCTTGGCCTTGAGGTAAGCGTTCCAGAGGACCTTCTCCCTGTACTTTGCGCAGATGTCCAGGAGCGCCCACGCAGCGATCTTCTGCTGCTCCACGATGTCCCGGAGCCTCCACCATCCGCCCGGCCATGGGTTCGGGAAGTTGGTCTGGGCCTCGTACTTGGGCATGGTCTTCTGGCTGGCGCCTCTCAGCTGGTGCGGGTGGATGTAGACCGGGGTAGCAAGCTTCGCGCTCGCCGACTCCGTGAGCATCCCCGCGATGTTGTGGTGGGTCGTTATCCAGTGGAACCCAAAGTGGCCCCAACCGGGATACTGGGCTCCGTTCAGGATACCCGTCTTCCCCTGTTCCTCCAGCGTATACGCCATATGGGCGCCGTACCAGGAATCCTCTCGCCAGACGAGCGGGTCGGCGTGAGGCCTTATGGCATCAGAGTACGGGGCTATGTACAGACGGGCGCCCATACTGCCCATATGGTGATGGTCTTGGTAAGCGTGGGGGCGCCATTCGGTGAAGAGTATCTGGGCCATGTATCTCGACTCGACCAAGTTGAGGGCGAAAGCATCGCGGTTGTTATCATGGCCTGCGTACTTGTGATACAGGAACGGAGTGCCCGTCCCCTCATACTCGGTCCCAAGCCACTTGTTGTACCAGTCGGTCACCATGATCTGGCCGTCAGGGTTGAAACAAGGGACCATGAGGAAGATGACGTTTTCCAGGATCAGCCGGTTTTCCGGTGAGTCAATCGCAAGAAGGTCCCACGCCAGTTCGGGGGCCATCTGCGTCCCGCCGATCTCCGTGGCGTGGAGGCTCATGCTCTGGCACACGATGGCCTTGCCTTCTTTGACGAGTTCCTTCACCGCTTCTTCGGTGAGCCCCCTGGGATCGGTGATCTTAGTGTTGATGGCTTTGTAGTGGTCAAGCTTCTTTAGGTTCTCGGGCGACGTGATGATGGTCAGGAGGAACGGGGTGCCCTCGGTTGAAGGCCCCATGTCTATAACCTTGATTTTGTCGGATTCTTTCTCCAGCAGGTAGAAGTACTCGACGATCTTGTCCCATCTGGCAATCTTACGGTCGGAGCCCATCTTGAAACCGAAAAACTCTTCAGGAGAGGTGACTTTGGGTCTAGTTTCGGTCGCCATCCTTTTCCCGGCTTCCCCGCTTATCTTGCGTAAAGAGCGGGGCGGCTCCCGGTGCCAGGTTCACTCCTTTCGGTCATAGGCTGGGCGCTTGGCGCCAGGTTAGGGAGCCTTGGGTACTTCTGGATTTCGCTAAAAGCGGGCCGAAATCCTACTGGATACTAAATATCTCATTTGGCTGACCTCGTCGGCAGGCGCGTACTCGCTGTCGGCTCATATCCGCGACATCCCGAGACGAACGTTGACCTAATTGACCCCGTGAGCCGTTAAGCGCTATCATCAATATACGAACAATTTGGGTAACGAAATAAAGGAGATTGCCTTGGGAAACCGGTTGGACGAGACAAAACAGGACCTCAAGGTGGAACCTGATTCCCGGTCCGTAGATGAAATGAACGCAGCAGGTGGAATAGATACAGTAGATGATTCATGTGGATCGTCATCTGGATCGTCATTTGAACCATCATCTGAATCATCATGTGAGTCATCGTCTGGGTCATCATCTGGCCCATCTGAAGTTGCGGCTGCGGCACAGGTGAAACCCGCTACTACCGAGTCGGCGGATGCCCAGAAGCAAGCATCCGGTGCCCCAACCGTCAGACGCAGACGACGGGCTTTGGACCTGGCAGGACACACAATCGAGCAGAATCTGTGGATCCTTGCCGGGCCGCTCATAGCCGAGCGACTCCTGCAGTCCACGGTAGACGCTGCCGACATGGCCATGGTCGGTCGCGTGGGAGCCGCCGCCGTTGCCGCCGTTGGACTGTCCAACCAGATATCAATGATCGCCACCGGTTTCTTTGATGCCATCCGGGTCGGAACAACATCCGTCATCGCCCGGCGCGTGGGCGCCGGAAGACTGGACGAGGCTCAGAAGACGCTCCGCCAGTCCCTGCTCATTGCAGCATGTTTGGGGTTTATCTCCTTCCTCATGTTCTCCGTCTATTCGGCGGCGAGCCTTAGGATGATGGGAGCAGAACCGGACGTCATCGCCATGGGCGTGCGGTACTTCTTTTGGAAAGGCCTCTCCCTCTGCTTTGAATATGTGACCATGACTTTCGCGGCGGGCTTGCGAGGTTCTGGTCACACCGACCTTCCTATGTATGTGGGAATCGTAATGAACCTCCTAAATCTCTGCGGCAACTACGTGCTCATAAACGGACACTACGGATTCCCCAAACTCGAAGCCGAGGGCGCAGGACTGTCCACGGCCTTCGCCCGGTTTGTCGGAATGCTGCTCATTATGTATCTCATGAGCAACAAGCACAACCCGCTCAAGGGATGGTTCAGGGGCTCCTTCAAACCGGACACAGAAGCTCTCGGCCGTGTGCTCCAGATAGGTCTGCCTGCGTCGGGAGAACGGTTGACGCTTAGGGGCGCGCAGATCCTCTACACCAGGGCCATAGCCGGGCTGGGCACCAACGCCTATGCGGCCCACCAGATAGCCCTCAGGATCGAATCCATATCGCTGACAATTGGGTTTAGTTTCGGAGCAGCTACAACTACACTTGTAGGCCAGTATCTCGGATTTGGTGATAAGCAGAAAGCGGAACTCGCAGCGCGGAAAGCGCAAAAAATCGCATCCCTGGCGATGGGATGCGCCGGCGTGCTGCTGTTCTTGGCGGCGCCTTCGGTGGTGCACCTCTTTATCCCCGACAATCCCGTAGTAGCAGAAATGGGTGCTACCGTGCTGCGTATCGTGGCGGTTGCCCAGCCCTTCATGGCGATAAACCACGTCTTGGCCGGTGGCTTGCGAGGCGCCGGAGATACCAAGTGGGTCATGTACATCACGGGCGGCAGCGCATGGGCCGTTCGCGTGGCTCTAACGTACCTGTTCGTGAAGACCTTCGGACTCGGCCTTCCGGGAGCCTGGTATGCCATGGTCACCGACCTCATCGCCCGCTCCATGATGTTCCGGTGGAGGTTCGGCACCGGGCACTGGAAGCATATACGGGTGTAGTTCATCTCGATCTGCGGACTGTCCACGGACCGGATGAGGTCTTCTCAGGCGGACAAACACTTGAGTAACTATCAGAAGATGATAGATAGCCTTCGGCTATCTTGCATTTTTGGCCGGTCGCGACACGGCTATCTAGCAAAACATGACAGTTGCTCGGAGTCTATCTTGCGTTTTATGGCAGTCACCAACGGCCTATCTAGCAACTACAGACAGTTGTTCAACTATCGCACGCTTTCGGCGCATAACCCCGGCATGAACATCCCGCAGTGCTGGCCGTATTTGTGAACTCCGGCGACGGGTCCCTGGGTTCAACACGCAACTGAGGTCTACCTTGGGCCTGACCGTGGAGATCCTTCCAATCGCGTCTTCCTGGTCTTGCGTTTGCCCTTCTGCCCCAAACTCGTATAATAGAGTGTGCGTCGGGGAGTGGCGCAGGTTGGCAGCGCGCATGGTTTGGGACCATGAGGCCGCAGGTTCAAGTCCTGTCTCCCCGACCATGTTGTTTGAGCAGGTGTTACGGCCGGTTGTAAAATCCGCCATTAGGGCCGGATGAAAAATCCCCCACCCCCTCGAAGAAGCACTCCGTAACGAGCCAAGTTTCGGAGGTGCGATTCTTGCTAGGAGGCGGGGAAACT
>Ga0134097_1000214_pt1 | contig 71352 bp, 62 predicted proteins | sample 8_3taG_FD_94450 | JGI IMG/M metagenome (GOLD analysis project Ga0134097, IMG submission 94450) | Switchgrass degrading microbial communities from high solid loading bioreactors in New Hampshire, USA - 8_30_10_142_A2 metaG | ecosystem: Engineered > Bioreactor > Semi-continuous > Anaerobic >... | reverse complement strand
TACAATCTACCCACTAATAGTCCAACACAGATACTAATTAGATCTTATGGCCGGTTAAGGAGTTTGGTTGGATAACAACAGGAGGTTGTCAAGCAAAAACTCCACAACAATTTGACACCGTCGCTGCAATAAATTTGTTTGACACTCGTACCAATACATGTTATTATAACTGTTAAAATAACAAAAAACCGGTAGATGTTTTTGTGCCAATTAAATATAGATGGTGATAGAGGTGCATTTTTTATCAGTAAGGCCATTGAGGTATATGGGTACCGGTGATTTGGCCCGAAAGGAAAAAATGCCGAAGGATAATTACCCCCATAGGCAATTTTCCTGGTTATACAGTGAATAACTGTATAACTGTCATCAATATTATAATATTGATGGAGCGCTATCAGTAGTAACAATTTTTCCTTACATGCATCATTGACTGCTGACGTTTCTGTCGGCAGTTTTTTAATACCCATGCGGTGCCGCAGTTGTTGTAAAACAGCGGGATCTGTAGTATAAATAACTTGGAGGTTTTATTATGAAAAAGTACAAATTCGCTATAGTAGGTGCAACCGGAATGGTTGGCCGTACATTCTTAAAAGTTCTTGAGGAACGTAATCTTCCTATCGAAGAGATATACCTTTTTGCTTCAAGCAGATCCGCGGGTAAAAAAATTGATTTTCTAGGGAAGGAACGTGTTGTCGAAGAGCTCACGGAAAACTCGTTCGACCGCGGTATTGACATTGCTCTTTTTTCCGCCGGTGCAGGCACAAGTTTAAAATACGCCCCGATTGCGGCCGAAAAAGGATGCGTCGTTATAGACAACAGCAGCGCATGGAGGATGGACCCGAAAGTTCCTCTTGTTGTACCGGAAGTTAACCCTGAAGACATCAAATGGCACAACGGAATAATCGCGAACCCGAACTGTTCGACGATACAGGCTGTCGTAGCTTTAAAGCCGCTGCATGACAGGTATGTCCTTAAAAGAGTCGTCTATTCGACCTACCAGGCCGTTTCAGGTGCCGGAATGGGCGGATACAACGATCTTTTATACGGACTGAAAGGCGAAAGTCCGAAAAAATTCTGTCATCCTATTGCCGGCAATTGTATACCGCATATTGACGTATTTACAGAAAACGGCTATACAAAAGAAGAAGTTAAAATGATCAATGAAACCCGCAAAATACTCGGCCTCCCGAATCTTCGCGTAACTGCGACGACGGTAAGGGTACCTGTTTTCCACGGGCACAGCGAATCAATTAATATCGAATTTGAAAAACCTTTTGATTTGGATGAATTAAGGGATGTTCTCAGGAACGCGGACGGTATAGTTGTTCAGGATGATCCTGCGAACAACGTCTACCCCATGCCCATTTTGGCCGAAGGCAAGGATGAGGTTTTTGTCGGAAGAATACGCAGGGATGAAAGCGTGGAAAGCGGTGTAAACATCTGGGTTGTGGCCGACAACGTCCGTAAAGGCGCCGCTACGAATGCGGTCCAGATTGCACAAAAATATATTGAATACATGGAGAAGGAGTGATCCCGTGAAGCATCCTATTTTTAAGGGTTCTTGCGTTGCCCTCGTAACGCCTTTCACAGATGACGGAGTAAATTATGAAAAGCTCGAGGAACTGATTGAATGGCAAATAGAACAGGGAACCGATGCCATCCTGATCTGCGGAACTACCGGCGAAGCATCCACAATGCCTGATCCCGAACATAAGTCTGTAATACGTTTTGCCGTGGAAAAAATTAACGGCCGCGTCCATGTAATGGCGGGAACAGGCAGCAATGATACTAAGCACGCGATTGAGTTAAGCAGGTTCGCGGAATCTGTCGGCGCCGACTCAATACTTTCGGTTACTCCTTATTACAACAAAACGACACAGGAAGGTTTGTACCAGCATTTTAAAGCAATAGCGGAATCGGTTTCCATTCCCGTCGTGCTTTATAATGTTCCTTCCAGGACCAACCTGAATATAAATCCCGAAACACTGAAGAGGCTATCCGAGATAGAAAACATAGCCGCAATAAAAGAGTGCAATCTCGGACAGGTTGCAAAGACAAGACTGCTTTGCGGAGATAATCTCATAATATACTCCGGAGAAGACGGAAATGTCGTTCCTTTAATGGCCCTTGGCGGATACGGCGTTATTTCCGTAATGGCCAACATAATTCCCGCTGATACACATAAAATGGTTACCGCTTTTCTGGAAGGGGATCTGGAAACAAGCCGTCAAATACAGATAAAAACGGTAAACCTTGTAGATGCTCTTTTCTGCGAGGTAAACCCGATACCCGTCAAGGCTGCGATGAACCTTATGGGTATGAATGTCGGGAAGTGCAGAATGCCGCTTGTCGATATCAGCGCAAAAGGTCTTGAAACCGTTCGGAAAGCGCTTATCGAATACGGTTTGATATAAACCCTTTCGCCATATCTGCAAAAGAAAGGATGAGCTTGCATGGTAAAAATCTTGCTGTGCGGATGCAATGGAAAAATGGGTCAGGTAATAACCAAAATAGCACGCTACCGCGAGGATGTAAAAATAACTGCGGGATTCGATATCAGCCAGTCGGTTTCGAATGACTTTCCCGTGTTCACGCGCCTTGATGATTGCAATGTCGCGGTTGATGTAATCGTTGATTTTTCTCATCCTTCAGCGCTGCAGAATATTCTGGATTATGCCGTATCGAGGAAAATACCTCTTGTCATCGCCACCACGGGATTATCCGATGAACAGCTGTCGAAGATAAAACAGGCCGCCGCTTCGACACCGATCCTGTATTCGGCAAATATGTCGCTCGGCGTCAACCTGCTGCTTGAACTTGTCCAGAAAGCCGCAAAGCTGTTATACACAAACTTTGATATTGAGATTGTTGAAAGACATCATAATCAAAAAATAGATGCTCCAAGCGGAACCGCCCTCGCGCTTGCCGATGCGATTAACCGGGCTCTTCCCGAAAAATACAGGTATGTGTACGACAGGCACACAAGAAGAGTGAAAAGAAGCAAGGATGAAATAGGAATTCATTCGGTCAGGGGCGGAAATATAGCCGGAGATCATACCGTAATTTTTGCCGGCAGCGATGAAATAATCGAGTTAAGGCATATTGCAAACAGTAAGGAGATTTTCGGCGTAGGAGCGCTGAAAGCGGCTGTATTCATGCACAATAAAGCACCGGGCTTTTATACTATGCGCGATTTGTTCGGTGAAATCAATTAACAAAAACCAAACGGGCGTTGTTAAACGCCCATTTTTTTATTGCAATAAACATACATAATAATTTCAATGCAAGGTATGCACGGCGAAAAGCTTAAAAATCAAACTACCGCCGCTTATTCCTGCTAATCCTTATTTTCCTGTTCCGTTCCTGTTTCTCCGGTTATTTCTTCGGTTGTATCATTGCTTGTCTGTTCGGCGTCTTCGGACGTTTCCTCCGGCTGCGCGCGCTTAATCATATACTTGTCAATTTTTCCATATACATAGAAATTGGTAATATAGCTTATAAAGCCGAATGTAAAGAATATTAACAGAATATAGCCGACAAAAGGCACGAAGTAAAACGGAACAATTATTATCGCAAAACAAACAATAATTATCAGAAGGTTCGGAATAAATTTCAATATCGCAAAAAGCAGAGCGTTTTTATATATCTGCCTGATTGTAAGCTGAAATGTAACCATCATCGGATATATATACATACTCATCATCATAAAAACTATAAATGCTACTATAATCAGCGAGTTTGCGATTGTAAACAGGATATTGTCCGTTTTTACGTTCGCGTATATATAAAAATCCAGCATCACAAGAATGGTGACTATCGTATTGATTATGCTTACAATCATGCTCTGTTTAAAGTTGTTCTTCGCTTTTTCGATAAAGTCGCCCCAAATAAAAGCATGCTCTTCCCTTGAATAATTTCTTAACACGTAAGTCATGCCCGCCTGGGCCGGACCAACCGTTATCAGCGGAAAGCATACAAGAATAAGCATCAGCGGAAACGTAAAACCTGCCAGGTAATTCAGCAGGTCCCCGCCCATATTATCTATAACCTCCTGCGGGAACAGCAACTGGTTGTAATACATTGTAAACAGCACAAAAAACAAAAATGCCGGTAAGTTGAACAGGACAAAAAGCAAATTGATTTTAACTATATTCCAGAATTTCCTTGCCAGGACTTCAAAAAATATAATAAACCTCGATTTCGGAGGCGCGTCCTTCGGAACGCCCGGTCCTTCCTTCGTAAAGTCGAATAGTCCGAAAAAACCTGCCATAAAACATCTTCCTTTTAATTTAAATTTAGCTGTCTCAGCTTTAAATAATCAATAAAGCGCCGGCGTTTGGGCGCGTAATTTTTGTAATTGCCCGCTGAACCTTTCATAAAAGCGACACATACAGAATAAGCGCGAATTAAGCACTACTGCAACTAAATTGTACCAGATGAAGGAAGCCTGTTCAATAGAAGTTTTTTACGCACATCGGATATAGCATAAGATATAAGCCAAACTAAAAATCGGGTATGAGGCTGCCCATTGGTTGGGCAGCCTCTACTTTTCTCTCTGCTGAAAGCTCCATATCATATCTTTATCAGTTTGATTCCAATATCCTCCTGGTTGGGTATCCTCGGAAGCGCTGCCCTTCCAACATCATCTGTTATCAGCACACCGGCATCTTCGGTCCAGCATCCTGTTTCTGGGTTAAACCAGCTCATCCGGTAACGTGTGCAGGGAATTAATCCACGAGCGGTAACGGGAGGGCAATCTTTTTCCAGGTAATAAAGTATATAGTCACGCATAGGAGTAGCGGCACAATATGCCCATCCACGGTAACCCATCGGATCGCCTGCCTTATTAGGCGTAACGAGTTCGCTGTTAGGCTCCAATTCTAGGAAGCGGTCACCTTCCGAAAGAGCAAAATTGCGCAGATAAGGGGCCTGCTTACCTGAAAGAAATTTTATTGATTGGCCGATTGTTCGCGGGGCCCCGGGTTCTATATCGCCGCCCCAAATGCCTTGTGCCCCGTAAATAACTCCACCCAGTGCGCCTGAAAGAAAGCTGCCGTAAAGACCGGAACGTGTATTAAGCTCTGCTTCATGAGAATCAGCCGGAGGGTTTTCGTTCGGAAAGCCGGGGTAGTATGGCTCACCTGCGATTGCGGGCATAGCAGGTTTTGAATAAAATATTTCGGTAAGGTACCAATGGTGGTCATGCTCACGCCAATTGCCGGTCTGGTGGAAGGTAAGCCACGGCGCTTCCGACTGGTCGCCGAAGTTGACGAGAGTGGAAGGAGATGCATTTGTGCCTACCAATGTTCCAAACGGCAGCGGGCCGTATTTTTTCAGCCACAAATTAATCGGTTCATTATATTCCCGGGATGGAATTGAACACTCTTTCCAGTCAAAATGGATTGGAGATAACAGGCAAAAATGCGCCTGGTATCTGGCAAAAACATATTGTATATACCTGGCGTACGTATCCGGCCAGCCGCCGTATTTTTTCCACACAGTCGATATATCACGGCGCGCGACCTCAATAAAGCTTAAAATCCCCATTTCATGGAGGTATGCCACTTTTTTGTCCATATGACGGAAGTATTCAGGGTTAATACGGCAGAAGTCGGGTACCAGCTGCTCATAACCGGGAACCTTTCCCGGGAATAAAAACGGTCTGCCGCCCTCATTATGCATATCCTTTGCCGATTCCGTACCGTACTGCTTCCATGCGGAGCGGGCATAGATCCCAGGTTCTATTTCCACTTCCGGCGGGTATCCGTCATTAGCCCAGGTAGGGAATGCCGCCAACATTGCAATTGTGTTGTAACCTTGTTCTTTGCGGTAACGAACCAAGTCTTTGAAATAGCATTCCTCAACAGGCCGTTGGATATCGTCATCACTCCATTTGTAACGAAAAGTGGGAGTTGCCCACCAGGTATCGCCTATCATGAAAAAGGTGGTCCCGTCGGGATGCACAAAACCATGTCCATTCTCACTGGGACGAAGGATTCCTCTGCGCGACGGATTAACCCTTTTCTCTTCTTCACTCCAATCCGTCGCAGTAAAGCTTCCTGATATTCCGCACAAACCCTCATCCTGCACCGAACTGCCGCTTATATACGACCACTCTCCGGGAGCCGTAGCCGTATAACGGATCTTAAAAGTATTGTTTCCATCCCAGAATCCATAAACGCGTTTCTCAAAACCGGGGCCTTTAAGATCAATCCAAACATCTACATCCATATAAGGATTTTCATATTTGCCTGACGCTTTCAGGGTTAATTCTCGCGGTTCCCAAATTTTTACCATATGCACTGCATCCTAACTCCTTCAGCTGATTTTTTGTACATAAATTTATGCAAAAATAATTATATTGCAGCCATATAACAAATAAAAGAAAATAACTTAATAAATAATAGTAGAAAATATTATTTATAATTTATATATTATCAGAAAAATGCCGTATTAAGTACATCAAATATTGCCAGCCCTGATAATATTATCCTCACATTTCCACAAGTGACATTTTCGCAGAAATATCCGGGGATGATATTATCACGGAATAAACACAACATAAAAAGATCTGCTTGACACCGGATTGTTTCCTTTGTATAATTGATTTTGCCGCAGAAAGTTTCCGAATTAAAAATTCCGCAGGAAATAAAAGCGGTATCGCGCCGAATATGCGAGTGTGCTGGAATTGGCAGACAGGCACGTTTGAGGGGCGTGTGTCGGATGGCGTATGGGTTCAAGTCCCATCACTCGCACCACAAGAAAGAGCGGTTATACGAAAAGGTATAACCGCTCTTTTGTTTTATGGTATTTTGATTTGGAACAGCGCCGGTTATATTTGGATTACAGCTTAGATTACAGCTTAATGTTATCGGACGGTGATGCAAACGGTCCGGGTATAACATCGATGCCGCGGTGATTACCGAAATAGTCCGAGTCAAAGCGTATCGGCGTTCCGTCCGGGTTTTCAAAGTATTGTTCAGGCTCAAAAGCTTTGCCCAGAACTTCGGTGTTGATCATGCGGACGTTGAAATCCTTAATGTACTCATATATGTTCGTATTCAGATAATACTGGCCGTCTTTTTCGACGAGTTCCACCTTAATATCCTTCTCACCGTTTTCTACAACGAGTCCATTCACTTCATTTTTCCACGGTTTTGCGCCCTTCAGATATACGTTTCCTTCGCTCCAGACAGGCAAATGGCCGAAATGAACAGGCTCCAGCGCTTTCATGTTCGGACGCTGCGTAAAATCAAACTGCGAAATCCATTCGTCATATGTCGGATACTCATCGAAAACGTGCGTGCCGACCTGCCTGTTTTCACGCCTTGGCTCCGTGTTTTGTTCGCTTTCAAGCACAAAGTCTTCTGAAGGCCATCTCTGGATGAAGATATTGTTGTAAAAACGGTTGTCGCCGTGCAGAAATGTCATAAATCCCATAACTTCAGTACGGTGCGGTATGTGATACGGCGTATAGCGCCAGCCTGTTCCTTCACCAACGCTCGTAAACGCTCCGCAGATAAGGTTGTGCACCATGGCCACGCCCTGCGTTGCAAAGCGGAGACTTACGTCCGACAGCAGAATATTGTTATCGATCAGTGTAGGACCATGGCTGACTTCCACAAATAAATCCTGGGACAGCATATTCCCCGGAAGATGTTTCGCATACGGCGGCTTCTGGTTATCATGCAGGAGGTTCTGCGTAATGCGTGTGCCCTGTGCCTCCCAGTCGCACCAGATTCCCATCGTACAGTGGTGGATGTGGTTGCGGCGGATTATTACGTCAATGGCAGCATGCAGCTTAATACCGGAAATTTCCGCTCCTCCGAGTTCTCCCATATTGTTAATATGGTGAATATGGTTGTCCTCGATGATGCTGAACACAGCACCCATCCGGCCGATTATGCCGCCCTGTTCACAGTGATGAATGTTGCAGCGCCGAATAATGTGGCTTCCGACTTTTTCCTTAAGCCATCCGTGATACTGGCCGCGGCAAACCGCGTCCCGCTCCATCTGGGTAGGACTTTTTACATGCTTATAGGTAAAGTAATGCTCGTTGTCAGGATCAAGATATTTCCCCACAGAAATGCCGGCGCATTTGCTGTATGAAATTTCGCAATCCTCAATAATCCAGCCTTTGCTCCAGTGAGGGCCTATCATGCCGTCCTGATAAGCTGCGGGCGGCGCCCACGTGGTAGCGGCTTTCTCAATTTTAAAGCCACTGACGGTATGATAACCTACGCCGGTTTTTGAAGGCATGAAGCACCTGCGGCGGACATTAATCTCAACATTTTCGCTATTCGGATCTTTTCCCTGGAAATTAGCGTAAATAATAGTTTCATCAGCATCCTTGTCCTGTTCGGTATACCATTTATATATGGATTCTTCCGGCACCCAACTGTATTCGTAAACTTCGCCTTTGATACACTCTTCCAGGGTAACTGTTTCATACATCGCTTTGCCGTTCAGATATACACAGCCGGTATGTTTGGTCGGCGTCGCGAAATACCAGTCCCCGTATACGAGGGTTGTATAAGGATTGTAATCGCCGAAAACACTGTTCGGGATCCGGCATACCCAGACATTTCCCTTGTAATGCTTCCAGTTTTTCACCTGTTCCGCGCCCGTGATTACAGCGCCGAGGGGTTTCGTGCTGATATAAGTGATGCGGGCATCTTCAGTACCTGAATTGACCGGATCTACATATTCCCTGTAAATTCCCGGAGCTACCAGAACTTCATCACCGGGGCGCGCTACTTTTGCGGCATCGTTGATCCTCTTAAATGGTCTTTCAATGGAACCATCGCCGTCTCTCGCGGCATTTACGTCTACGTAGTACTTCATAATGACCTCCTGCTATTATGATATTCATGCGGAATATAATTCCTGACATGATTCATTATACCATGAATTTTAGAAAATCATAGAGTTTTCACTTTATCGGTTCTTTTTTTGCGGATATGTTTTTAATAAAGCGCTTTGCCTGTCCCAAAGATGAGTCAGGTTATCCTAATCGCGGTAATCAAATATACGGCGGGTTTTCTTTTCCGAACGCGGCAGCTCGCCTATATTCACGCAAACACAATGAATACGTATGCCAATTTTACTCTTGAACATCTGCAGTACTTCTTCCATGACCCTTTGCTTATCTGCGTCCTTTATCGTTTCCACTTTCAGAGTCATTCTGTCTTTCCCGTCGATACGCTCAATTATCACCTGGTATTCGCTTGAAGTCCCGTCCACATAATTCAGCACTTCTTCAATCTGGCTGGGATAAATGTTTACACCCTTTACTTTAATCATGTCGTCGGTTCTTCCTGAAATCCTGTCTATCATGGGATATTCCCTGCCGCAGCTGCAGCGGTTCGGAATAATCCTTGTAAGGTCATGAGTACGGTAACGGATCAGCGGAGCCGCAGTTTTTCTCAGTGTTGTAATCACCAGTTCGCCGAACTCCCCGTCAGGGAGAACTTCACCGGTCTTCGGGTCAATAATTTCAAAATACATATAGTCGTTCCAGTAATGCATTCCTTCATGTTTTTCACAATCAATGGCTATCCCCGGACCATATACTTCAGTCAACCCGTATATGTCAAACAAATCAATACCCAACCCGTCTGATATGCGCTGCCGCATCTTCTCTCCCCAGCGTTCGGAACCGATAATCCCACGCTTTAACGCTATTTTGTCCTTCAGTCCGCGGTTTACGATTTCTTCCGCAAGAAGCAGCGCATAGGATGATGTGGAACAGAGCACAGTGGATTTCAGATCGATCATCATCTGTATTTGTTTTTCCGTATTTCCGGGACCTATCGGTATAGCCATTGCCCCCAGCTTTTCACATCCTGCCTGGAAACCAATACCCGCAGTCCACAGCCCATATCCCGGTGTTATCTGTATCCGGTCGCGTTTTGTAACGCCTGCAAACTCATAACAGCGGGCAAACATTGTTGCCCAGTCCTCCACATCTTCCCTCGTATAGGGAATGATAACCGGATTTCCCGTTGTTCCCGAGGAAGAATGAATTCTTACAACGTCTTCGTCCGGAACGGCCTGCAGCCCTAACGGATAGGCGTCACGCAGATCATACTTGTCACTGAACGGAAGCTTTTGAAAATCTTCCATTGAAGTTATTTTATCAGTATTGATGTTGTTCTCTGAAAAGATCTTTTTATAGAACGGGCTGTTCTCCGCCGCGTAATCAATCGCATTCTTCAGTATGGAAAATTCTACATGATTTTGCATTTTTCTCTCATCTCCTCTGTGGCTTTCATCCCGGAATGGAATGCATTAATATTTAAATCAAGGTATTGAGCCCTGATATTTTTCTTCATTGACTGTATGATGCTGTCTGTGGATAGCTCCAGAACCCCCAGTCCACATGCGGCACCAATAAGAACCGTATTGACAGCCCGGAATGATCCGCATTCCTGTGCAATCCTGTCCGCATCGATAAATATCGCATTAGTGTTTTCCGATATATACTTCGTTATTTTTTCCACATCATAATCCGATTTTCCCAATGCTGTTGACACCGGGATGATCATTGCTGTGTTTACTATAGCAAAACCATCCTTTTTCAGGTATGGAATTCTTCTTGCTCCTTCGCACAGTTCAAACGAAAGCAGTAAATCGGCTCCTCCGACCGGTATATACGGTGAATGAGCATTTCCGGCCCTTACGTGACTGACAACACAGCCACCGCGCTGGCTCATGCCTATGGTTTCTCCTGTTCGTGCGTTCCTTCCCTCAATAACGTATGCATATGCCAAAATCTTCGAAGCAAGAATGATTCCCTGTCCACCCACTCCGGTAATCAAAATATCCATATCCCTGTCCTCCTGTTGTATGGATTACGATAAATCTATAGCCTGATTATCCTGTCGCATATATTTGTACAAAGCCCGCAGCCATAACACAAAGCGGGGTTAATCTCCACTTTCCTGGCTCTGACAGTCAGAGCCGGACAGCCGATTTCCCGGATGCACTTTTTACATCCGGTACATTCCTCCACTGTGCATATACCGTGAGATTTAACCAACGCAACACAGGGAGCTTCAAAGATAATAACACTGACGCCATTTTTTTCCGAAGCTTCCCGGACTGTTTTTACCGCCTCGTCGAATTCAAACGGATTTACTTTTTTAACAAACCCCGCACCCAATGCTTTCGCCACGGAACATATGTCAATTTTCGGCGACGATGTATTCATTATGGTCCGTCCAATTCCCGGATGAGGCTGATGCCCTGTCATTGCCGTTGTCGAATTATCAAGCACAACCACAATAATATTTGTTCCGTTGTATACCGCATTGGCCAGCCCCGTCATACCCGACGCAAAGAAGGTGCTGTCGCCGATAAAGGCAAATACATTCGCATCAGGCTCCGCTTTTTTTATCCCTTGCGCAACCGTGATGCCGGCACCCATGCAAAGGCAGGTATCTGTCATTTCCAGGGGTTTTCCGTTTCCGAGGGTATAACAGCCAATATCGCCGCAGAAAACGGACTTTTTGCCCCGCATCGCTTTTTTTACAGCATAAAAACTCGCCCGGTGAGGGCATCCCGCACAAAGAACCGGCGAGCGTTGAGGAAGATCGATTACGGGCTTGTTTTCAATGCTCTTCAGTTTCCTTCCGATGAATTTTTCTATATAATCCAGTGTATTCTCAAATCTCAATTCCCCGGCGGGGGTCACAAAACCATCCAGCTTGCCCCGGATCGGCCTTTCGATTTTTCTTACGGCCATTACATGATAAAGCTGTTCCTCGATCACCGGATCCAATTCCTCAAGAACAAGCACTTTCTCTACCCTATGCAAAAACTCGCCGTATAATTGATCCGGCGGTGGGAAAACCGCACCTGACTTAAGAATAGTCACATCCAGCTTAAAGGTTTCAACGATATCTTTGACAATTGCATAGGTGGCGCCTCCCGTCGCGATTCCAATACTGCCGTTCCCTTCGATCCTGTTAAAGGGAAGCCGGGAAAAGAGAACCGATATTTCTTTTTGCTGCTGCTCAATCTCAAGATGGCGCCGATAGGAAAGGGGCGGGAATATGACCCATTTCGGATCCTTTACAAAACCTTCAGATTCATATTGATATACTTCAGTATCCACTTCGATGGTACCGCTGCTGTGGCAAACCTTTGTAGTCGGCCGTAAAATGATCGGCAGATGCAGCTTCTCAGAAAGTTCGAAAGCATATTTTGTCATTTCATACGCTTCTTCCGGGGATGACGGATCAAGAACCGGGATATTTGCAAATTTGCCAAAATGCCTTGTATCCTGTTCAGTTTGTGATGATATCGGGCCTGGATCATCCGCGACAACGATCACCATTCCTCCCTTTGTACCTATAACGCCGAGGCTCATCAAAGGATCGGACGCAACATTCAAACCAACCTGCTTCATTGTCACAATCGCCCGGACTCCGCTCCAGGACGCTCCCGCCGCCACTTCAAGGGCGGCTTTCTCGTTCGCCGACCACTCTACGCTGATTTTACCGTCGGTATTATATTTTGCCACACCCTCCAGCACTTCGGTTGACGGTGTTCCCGGATATCCGGCTGCAACCCTGACTCCGGCCGTAACAGCACCGAGAGCTATGGCAGTATTACCCAGCAGTATTTCTTTCAAGTCATTCACCCTTCTTGTAATGTCATTTTATTTTTTCGTTTGCAGTCAAACATATATGCTCCGCAAACATTTGTCATCAAAATCCGGCTCTAAGCCTAAAAAATATTATTCACGAGTATCGCTGAGCCAACAATCACAACAGAAATCATTATAACACAGATATCATTTATGTTTACTGCATATTTTTTATAGCAGCTGTTTTTCGTCCGCAGATGGAAACCGCGTAACTCGGCGGATATCGCGCTTCCTTCGATTTTTCTTACCGATGTAATCAGAAGCGGTACGCACAACGGCAGCACGAGCTTTATCTTTTTAAAAATGTTTCTCGTGTCAAGCTGCACTCCTCTTGATGTCTGCGCTTCGATGATTCCCGTCATTTCATTTGCGAATACGGGTATAAAACGAATCGCGGTCGTTAACGCAAAAGCATATGGATACGGTATTCGAAGTTTTGTTACGAGCACATTTGACAAATCGTTAATTTGTGTAATCGAAAGCATAAGGGCAAGGGGCATTGTAGCCGTAACCAGGCGAAAGACAACCATGAACGCGGAAGAAATGCCTCCGTCGGTTATAAATATGTTTAGAGGCAGTTTTACCAGCACATTTCCGTCCCTGATAAATAAAACCTGCAGAAGGAAAATAATAATACAGAGTTTTAAAAGCCCTTTAAGCAGCATAACGCTCCGGGTGAATATGCCGGCCTGTGCTCCGATACCCAGGTTTAAAACTATCAGCATAACCAGGAATAAATGATTTGCGCTGATAAACGCGGCAATGCAAATCATCAGAGCTAAAAGAAGTTTTGTCAGCGGATTTAGCCGGTGTAAATACGAACTGCCCGGTACATAATCAAAAAAGCCCTTCATCCTGTCCTTTTCCTCCGATTCTTTATCCTTTTTAAAACGATATCCGTCATTTCATCAACATAAAATACATCATCAAACCCGAACCTTGCAGCGAGGCGTGCAATCTGAGGCGGTAGAAGCGAAGCCTGCCTGAGAATCTCTTCCATCTTGAAAATCTCCCTCGTTTCTCCGTCGGCAATCAGCCTTCCTTCCGCAAGCACAAGGATACGCTGCGCAAAATCAAGAACAATCTCCATGTCATGGCAGACCATAATAACGGTTATACCTTTGTCATTAAGTTTTTTGATAATCGACATTATCTTCATACATTCCACATAATCCAATCCTGTGGTGGGTTCGTCCAGAATAAGGATTTCAGGTTCTGCGGCAATAATTGAAGCAAGAGCCACCTGCTGCCTTTCTCCGCGGCTTAAATGGAAAGGATTGCTGTCCGCGTCGAAATCAAACAGTGAGAGTGTCTCAAAAAGCCGCTTTTCTATCATACTCTTATCCGTGAACGCAATATCAAGGCTAAACCGTATTTCTTCTCCTACTGTGTTTTTACAGATCTGCCTGTCCGGATTTTGAAACAGGAAACCAATATGCCTGGCAAGGATACTTGATTTTGTCGTTCGTGTATCCATCCCATTTACCGTAACAGTTCCGGACGATGGCTTTATTAATCCGTTCATGATCCTGCACAGGGTTGATTTCCCCGCGCCGTTCGAGCCGATGATGGCTGTAAACTCACCTTTATCTATATGAAACGATATGTTGGACAACACTTTTTCATTATTGTATGAAAAAGATACATTCTGTAAGTTAATCATAAATCAGTCTCCTAATACCCGCTTCGGCCTCATCAAGATTAATCCATACGCCGCCGACATCCGCACCTCTGTCTCTTAGACTGTTTGACAGGCTTACGACACGGGGGCAGTGAATCCCGATTTCCTCCAGTTCACTGCTGTGCCCGAGGACGTCACGTACGTTCCCGCTAAGAATTATTCTGCCCTTATCCATAACCGCCAGTTTTTTTACATATTCACTAAGCAGCATGATCTTTTGCTCAATAACTACAATTGTGATCCCGTATTTTTCATTCAGTTCCTTCAAAAGATCAAATATCTGTTCCGAACTTTTAGGGTCGAGCTCACTGGTCGGTTCATCGAGAATAAGAACCTTCGGACGCAATGCGATAATCGCCGCAATCGCAACCTTTTGTTTTTGGCCGCCGCTCAGTGAATCAATGGTTCTATATCTAAGCGGCAGTATACCTACTGCTTCCAGTGCCGATAACAGCCTCTCTTCGATTTCATTGCCGGGGACTGAAAAGTTTTCAAGGCCGTAAAGAATTTCATCTTCAACAACGGATGAAACCATCTGGCTGTCAATATCCTGCAGCACACTCCCGATTTTCAGGGACAGGCGGCCGGGTGTCGTGTCAAATGTATCTGTATTGTCAACTTTGACACTGCCGTAAAAATCGCCGGGAAAGTGGTGCGGGATCACCCCGTTGATCGCATAGGACAAGGTTGTTTTTCCCGCACCGCTCCCGCCAATAATCCCAAGAAAGTCTCCTTCGTAAATCGTAAGGCTGATATTGTCAAGAGCCGGCTTCCTTCCGTTTTTATATTTGAATGAAAGATTCTCAATGTGTATCATCTCAGCACTCCGATTTTGTTACTCCTGTTTTATCGCAAGCTTTAAAGGTACATACAATACCTGGACAATGATTGTGTTAATAACCGCCGTACCAAGAACAATCGGTATATATGCCACCAGCGTTGAAACGGAAGCGTTGAGGAAAATTATCAAAAAGGATACAAATAACGCACCGCTTACAACCGTACTGACAAAAGTTGCAATCGCAGGTGTCAGGTTCATTTTGCCAATATTAATAACAAGTCGGATCATCAACGTCATAACAATGGCTCCCGCGAATTCGGACAAGAAATTCAGGTACGGCGTTCCCGGGAAAAACTGGCATACGGCTCCCGCCAGCAGACCTATGGCCGCCCCTTCATAAAGCTTTGGTTTAATTAACAGAATTCCAAGACAGTACATCGCAATGATAAAATTCGGTTTTACTCCTCCGATGTTGATGACCGAGCCTACAAAATATTTCAGTACGGCTCCTGCTGCAAGCAGCACACCTATAAGGATAAAATCCCGGACAGTTATCCCCTTCTTTTCTGTTGTTTTCAGTTCCCTCTTTTGCATAGATTGTGTGGTTTCCATAATAATCTCCTTTCCTGCGGTTTTACCGCATAAAAATTACTTTGGCTTTATTCGGTTGAGCTTTCTGTTTGACAAGCAGGAAAGTATGATCAGCAAAATGGATTATTCGGCAAACAAAAACAGCCTGCCCTGCTAAAGGACAGACTGTATAAGCCTGCGGTACCACCTTTATTGATCAAAAATGATCCACTCAAACGAAAATGCCATCACATTTTCTGCCATTAACGCTGACTAACGTCTCGGATACTCGGCTTAAGATATAAGCCTTTCACCTCACCCTCTGTGGTCCATTTGCCAAACTGCTTTTCCACAGGCCTCTCAGCATACGGCCCGCTCTCTGTACGGCGCATTTTTTGACGTTATCTCCACATCATCGGTTTCCATTAAGAATAACATATACTTCATATTTTTGTCAATATAAAAATTGTCTTATTCATTTTGTAAAATATGTAAACCTCACCATTAGAGGATAAAATGAGTTACTTTAGCGAGATATTTAATAAAGAGTTAAACATATATAAGTAATCCCTATAGTCTTCTTCAGGCGGAAGCTCACAGAAAAGCTGGTATGCGTCGGAGCTTCCGATTATGGGAATCCACGCATACACTATCGTATATGTGACCTTATGTGTTTCCGATCCGTCGTATACTTCCCGGCTTTGTTCAAGTAAGTAAATTTCCCCGTCTCCAAGCGAGGTAACGCCTTTATACAGTAATTCCTTAAACGTTGATCTCGCTGGGAATATCGAATCCCCTTCACGGTAAAAACTCATATTTTTTATCATATTGAATTCATAAACGGAATCGCCCTGTATTTTTTCTCCGTTTTCATTTCTCCTGTACAGTGAAGTATAAATGCTGCCGTACCAGTAGCAGCATTCTCCGATCAGGTAATCGGGCAGCCGGAATGTTTCTGTCGGCTGTTCCGGGTGGTTATAGTTTATATACTTTATTTCAGACAGATCATGAACTATACACGTACCGTAAGTAGGAAGATAAAGGGTCTGTTCACGGCTTAGTTCATCTGCAAACGTAATTTCATTTGTTTCCAGGTTTACCTGATGCTCCTCCTCATATTCCGTGTCTCCATATCTTGTTATTTTCAGTATATTGTCATCCAATGAATATTTTAAATCATAATAACCCGAAATAATCCCAAGCAGATTTATTTTGCCGTCTTTGAATGTATAAAAATAGTAATAGCCGCCGCTGGCCGGAATTCGAAACATTCTGCAAAAACAAAGATACTCGTCTGTAAATGCCGCGATTTCTACGCTGAAAGTATTACACCTTTCAACGGCCGATGTTCTGTAATCATAAATGAGCATTAAGTCTTGATCAGGGAAAGATATCAAAACGCGATTATCACTCTCAAAAATAGAATGTATATGGGGCTCGGTTTCAGCATTCTGATCTCCGATAGTATCAACAACCTTTTCGTTTTTTCCGTCTGTTACAACCAGTTTGTTTTCGGATATAAAAAGAATTTGGTTGTTTTTGCAGCCCAATATCGGACCTTTGTAAAAGCCTACATCCTCATATTTTTTAGCATATCGGAATTCCGTTTTCCGGATTGAAGAATCCTTTTTGCTTTTTACCAGAAAATGCTTAGTAATACTGTCCGCAATAAACTGGTAATCTCCGCTTTCGGCCATATACAATGCATTGTAAACGTCGTTGGAACTGTTTCCGTGATCCTCTGACGGTATTGCAGGTTCCGGTGCTGCAGCCGGCTGTGTTGGCTCATGTTCAGAAGGCGGTGCTGCCTCGGTTGGAGATATGTCAAAACCCGTTGGTTCCGCTGATACAGGAATTTTGTCCTCAGGGGCTGCCGCAGGAGACAAGGCTGGAGTTAAAGCAGACTGGGGGCTTGCAGAAGGTTCCTGCGAAATAAGCTCGTGCCCTTGCAAGCCGGAGTTTTGATCTTTGCCTGAACAACCGGTAATAAAAGATATGATCAATATAATCAATAATGTTTTAGAACCTCTCATTTTTGACCTCCGAATATATTTTCGTCATACCCCGGTTGACGGTATATATTACCTTATTCCTTTAAAAACGCCGAAGTGTCATATTTGTTATTCGCATCCCAGAAAATCCACTGCTCATACCCGGCGTCGTACACGGCCTGTATTTGCTCCCTGTACTGCTTCGCGCCGTAGGTCTGGAAGGTTCCGGGTTTGAGCCAGCTTGCCGTATAAGCTTGTATGAAAGGACGAACGTCCGCTTTGTAACCTTCGACTTTGGACAGCCTTTCCTTCGCCATTAAAAGAGTATTGTACACTACATTGTACGGTTCAAGATCAGGGTTCGGAAATTCAATCTTATTTACAATCTGGCCTCTCGCGTACAACGAAGGATACGCCATCGGAGATATATAATCCAGTTCCCTTCCTATGAGCTCGAGGTACTGCCCGATGCCCTCGGTATCTTCCGGGCTGACGCACACAATCCCGAAGATATCCGCCGAAAGGATAACATTGGGCATTTCCTTCCTTGCGGCCGAAAGGAATTCATTTATTACTTCATACTTGACAAAGTCTTTCGCGCTGAAAACCATCTCGCTTGTTTTCCCGTCCGGAAAACGCACATAATCGAACTGTATTTCATCAAATCCCTTTTCTGCCGCTTCTTTTGCAATATCTATTATATAAGACCAGTTCCTCTTATCACAGGGGTCAAGCCATGTAATTTCGGCATTCTTCCTGTCTTCTTTCCACAACCCGCCTTTTACGTGCTTCACGGCACGATCCGGATATTTTTTTGAGCAGGCAGGATCGCGGAAGCAGACTACCCTTCCTATAACATATATTCCGTTGTCATGTAGCGTTTTTATCAGTTTTTCGGGATCATACTTCTTCATATATGTTCCCGCATCCTTAACCGCTTTCACATCGGATTCGTAACTTACAATCCCATCGTCATTTTTTACGTCAATTACAAATGTATTAATCTCAGTTTCATTGGCAAGCTTTATGAAATACTCCATTTTTTCTTTACTGCTTGCCGTCCAGCTTGTAAGATAAATCCCTTTTACCTTTACACCGCTGTTTTTCCCTGACGAAGGAACGGACGGCTCAGAAACAGGAGTTGGAGTCAGAGTCGGAACCGGCGTCGGAACCGGAGTTAGTGAAGGTTCCACCGTGACAGTGGGAGAAACCGTTTCAGGACCTGCAGGCCCGGGAATGTTTTCCTTGTTCTTTACTTTACACCCCTGCGGCAAAGCCGCTAAAACAAATAAAACAAACGCAGCAAACTTTTTACAGTCTATTCTTTTCATATCGCACTCCCATTATCTCTTTGATGTTTCAAACAAAACCCGTCTATTGTCTGCCAAAACGCAGCCATTCAGAATCACAGGCAATGCGCAGCAGTTTTGGGCAGCAAATATCCGAAGTTCCACCGATGCGGTATATGCCTGTTTTCATGCGAATTTTAATTCCTGTGACTTTATTATTATTATAAAGAATAAAAACGTTTAATCCAAGCAAATGCATATAATAAATAGAAATAAATCCATGTTCGGAAAATTAAAACTGTTTTTGCCCGGTACTAATGGTTGCTACCTTTAAGATTCGGGACAGACTTAAACGGATAAAGTAAAAAATACAGGCCATAATATAAAAAAAAAGGAGCAGTTTTATGGCTGATAACAGAACTAAACCAACAAACCTGCAAAAACCCATTGAAAGGCACAACACCGCGTCATGGGCCGATATGCGGAAAACAAAGCGTGTTTCGAATGTCTTGATTCCGACCGAAACAGGCGTAATAAACGCAAAGGAATATGTCGATCAGAACCAGAAATAGAAAAGACATTGGTTCCGCATTCATTCTCCATGACATGCGGCCGCGATTTTATCGGCAGTTTCCGCAAACTCGCGCAGCTTGGCGGCAATGCGGCTGCGCCTGTTTTTATCCTGCAAGGCGTTCAGCGTAATATTGAAGCCGCCGCCGATGGCTTCCAAATCTTCCCCGTTCTGTTCGTTCCACATCCGGCGCATCTGTTCATACAAACGGCGTATTTCTTCAATAAATTTAAGATCGGGGTTTAACAGCAAAGCCCTGTCCAAAAAACTATGGCAGCAGCTGCCGTTTGTTGCCAGGTTGCATACATATACGGTATACATGTACCACGGATCAAATTCCTCGGGCTTCATTCCGTCGAATTTGCCGTTTTCGATATCCGCGGCCCATGAGCGGAAAGCTTCCGCGCCAAAACAGTAACCCTCCGTTTTTACCGAAAGAAGCTGCGGCAGCGATAAAATCCTTTTGCGGTAAAGTTCCGCGAGGTTTACGTCCTTTCTTTTTTCACCGACAAATATCCACCCGTTGCAGTATTCCTGTCCGGGCATAAGTTCACCATGCAGCATGTCGTCCAATGTCACGCGCCCCGGTTCCTTCATTTCGGACGTTATATACAGCAAAGTCTTTCCGTAATCCTCGTAACCGACAAAAACACCCCATCCCCATATTATATTCGGGTTTTTGCCCCAGTGATTGTAGATCACGGGAAGCCCGTTATCAATATAGGAGATCAGGGTATTAACATACATGCTCCTGTTGTCCGAAAGCTGCTTTAGCGTTACGAATGTGCTTGCATACCCGCATTCGTCAAAGACCTCTTCAATAAAATTCGTACCGCGCGGTTCACTGAGGAAATAGTCGGTCACGCCGTCGCCGCGGAACCTGTCGTATGAATAAACCTGCGCGAAATTATCACCTGTCAGGCCGGCAAAAAAGCCGTAATCATAATCATTTTCCCCAAGGCATTCCATTACATATCTCGCGCAGCCGTTAAACCAGTAATTCTCTCCATAGTGCATCGTAATCAGCGGATGGATTATGGGTATTATGTTATTGCTCCTGTTTACAGCCATATTCAGTTCTCCTTTCCTGATTATGATTTTCGGCGTGGTTTTCAACTGGGATATTTTTATCGATCGGAAATATTTTTTACCCTGCCCGTCAGAGCCAATTATAACGGTTTCGGGCTTCTGCAGATACAGGTCCGTCGCCATATACGGGAAATTAACGCCGCAGTATCTCACTTCGCCGTTGATCACGACGGCAAAATGCCTTTCACCGACAATCCATGTCAGCGTGTTGTATTCGTTATAATTAATGCTCCCAAGCCTGGGATAACATATGTATTTGCCTGTTAATGGCTCATTAAAGCAGATTGCCTCCTTTGACAGCCTGCTGTCCGCTTTGTTCTCCATATTTACAGCGAACATGCTGTTCCCATGGTAAATGCGGATGCTTCCTTCGTCGCTGCCGTAGCCAAAGCGTTCGCTTTCACGATCGGCCATGAATTCGATATCAATGCGGAAAGGAATCCTGACCGAAACATTTGTTGAAAGCCTGCGGGCAGCAATCCATCCGATAAATTCGGCTTCATCCGTTTCAAGGATCCTGTAATGGGGATTATTAACCGGAGTGATTTCCGCCAGCGGAACATTATATTCACACAAAACAGGATTATCTCGTTCAATTTCATCGAGGGCGATATCAGTAACCGTCTCATATTGATCATATTGTTCAGCAGCCGGCAGGCGTCTTTTTACAGGCACGTATATATTGATTTTTTCACGCATGCTGTCGGGAGAAATAACGGATTCCACAAGGGATTCATGCCCCAGGAAACCTCCGCGGCTGTAGTCAACCTCATAATAAGCATTTTCGTCAAAGCTTTTTATCATTCCAGTGTGAAACGAAGCAATGTCATCATCCGCATAAGTACTGCCGGCGGCAAATAATCCGCCATCGAACTCAAAGTCCTGGTATGGGCCGGTATTGTTGAAATCCCTGTCGATGCGGTGCAGAATGACCGTCTGCCCGTCGTCCTGCTGGTATTCAAACAGCGTACGGCTTCCGGGAGCGCCGATAGTGATCCCGCTTTTCGCAAGCCAGTCCCAGAACCCGTCAATATCGGATTTACCGGAGTTTCTTTCGAGCGATGAAAGCACACGCATCGGCGGTAAATCTACGATTGTTAAGTCCGGCGGCGCCTGTTCGGAAAGTTCGGACAGCCTTTGAAATGACAATTCTTCTTTTTTATGCTTTTCCTTCAGTTCGAGGCTTTTCTCGATCTTATCATACAGCAGCGGCAGTGCGGAGATGTGTTTTATCCCCTTTTGCATCATGGATTGTACGAATTTATTAATGATGCGCCTTAATTCAAGAAGCGAAACGATTTGATGATCAATCGCATTGATACGGGCTGTAAAGCTGTCCACAAGCACAGCTAAATCCTTGCTCTCATATATTCTTATAATGTCTCGCACAGGTATCTGCATTTTCCGAAGAACAAGAATCTGCTTTACGCGTTCAATGTTCTCCCGGTCGTAATAACGGTAATTTTCAAACGGAAGGCGTTCGCTTCGAATAAGCCCCATCTGCTCGTAATAACGCAGTGTCCGGGAAGTGATCCCAAGCTCTTTTGTCAGTTCGGTAATCTTTACCAATCCCATCACTCAACACACCTTTCGGTTGATGAGTTGATTATACCACTTGACCTTGCGTCAAAGTCAACATGCATATTTTCATTATTTTCCATATCCGCTGACTGCAGGATCGCTAAAATACATGTAAAAGATAACTGCCTTCAAAATCGCACATAAAAAAGGCAGGGGATGCCGCCCCTGCCTTACCGTTGTTATACTACCTGTCGCCGTATACTTTCTTACCGATAAAAAGAATGTTTCCTTCTTCGATATCGGCAATTACAAACAGGAACGGGCGATCGGCTATAAACGAAACAGGTTCGACAACCGCTGTAGTTTTCATCTCGCCGACCGTTACCGCGGCTGCTTCGGTTCCTTCCTCGTTCACGTCGATTACAGCCTTATGCAATACCCTGCTAATAAATAAATCATCCGCAATGCCTGTAAAGTCGGCGTCATGCGACAAAGCCACTCCCATCCCCATAGCTTCCAGTGTATCGTTCAGTTCCTTTATGCCGTACTCCATTTTGAATTTGGGAATCTGCAGGTTCAAATCGCTTACCGGCCTTAATCCGTCAAGCAGTTCACCGAATTTTTCATCATCCATGCCGCTGATGAATTCATTAATGTCCTTATCAGAAAGTATTATAATCATTGATGTTTTTTTATTACCGTACGGAAGGCTTACCGCCGTGTAATCATCAGTGCTTACATAGTCGATTCTGCCGGTCCGCCGCATCATTAAAACCTTATCGGTTTTTCCGTCAATTGCATGAAAATCCTGCTTCGAAGTGTTCCTTTCTTCAAATTTTTCAGCCCACTCGCCCTTGAAATATATCGCGTTGATAAGGTACATAATCACATCTTCGGGTATAGGCGGGTCAATCATTTTAGGTATAAGGTTGTTCGTCTTCTGCGATATCCAGTTATTTATCGTACCTGCCGCGTCGGCCTTGCTGAAATCCAAGAACCTTACCTCAGATTTTAAATAACTGCGGTTTATCTCTATAAAGTCCGGTAAAACTTTAAAGCCTTCCCTGATCCATATCGAATTTGCAATATTAAGCTTAATTTTTTCGTCAATATTGTTAAGCCTATTAATAAGCCACGCATAGCCGCGGTTAATCTCTTCCGGATCCATGCCGTGCACGAACAGCGCTCTTTCCATCGCTTCCCTTGTAGGGCCCTTCGCGCCGTTTAAAGCCATTGCCAGCATCGTCGATATCGAAAGCGGCGATATGAATATATCTTTTTTCAAATCCTCTTCATTAATCTTTTTGAAAATTTCCCACGAGAATTTGCGGTTTGCCTGAATTAAATCAAAGTTCTTTTTAGTGTCTACAGGAGTTTCATTTAGCGTCTTTTCGTCTTCACCAGGCAGCTTTTCGTCTTCATTGCCGACCGGAGTACTGCCGCTTTCTTCAACAGTTCCGGAGCCGGTTCCGTCCCCGCTTTCTTCTGTCGTACGGCTTCCGGGTATATCGGCACAGCCTGCCAGAGCAAGCGATAATATCAATATTAATGCGAATAATCTTTTCATTTTCATATAAAATCCACCTCCGCCAATATATAATTTATCTTCTTAAATGTATAGCATCCCGGATGAGATGCTGTTCATAAACGGGAAAAGCAATGTTTTCATGCACAGCAGCTCATATACTGTAAAACAGCGACTTTTATTTGTTTAGACGCCGTAACGCCATAAAAGTTCCTTATAAGCGGAGGCATTCAACTGAGCGGTTATTTATTGCCTGCAGCCAGGTTCCGCTCCTGAACTTTTCATATCTTTTTTTTGCGTGTTTTTCCGCGGCATCATACATTTTTCCGTCTATATCCGGGAATCATTCGCAAGCTGGGCGTACCTGACATGATGTCAAATTGAATGTTTTCTTTGTTTATGTTAACATAATAAAAGAATCGGGGCATGATTTCAGGAAGGCAGGGACATCAACGAAATGAGTGAGCGATTGAATTTGCCGGCGCTGGCGGATATGAATCGATGGTGCAGCGCATGTGAACGTCAGCATTCCGTTCCGATTAAAAAAATTTTCTCCGGTCCCGGAGTCATAAAGGAACTTACAACGATTTTAGAAGATCTTCCGGCAAAAAATGTTTTTTTGATTGGTGATCATCATACAATGCCGTTGGCTCATGATGCGGTATTTGAAATGCTTCATCGGGCGGGCTGTCGGATTGACGAACTGGTATTTGACGGTAAAGAACATTATATTCTGAATGAGGAACTGATCGGAACGGCGCTGATTCGAATGCCGTTGGATACGCAGCTCATTGTGGCCATCGGTTCAGGTACGATGAACGATCTTTCACGGGTAGTATCGGTTCACTGCGGCATTCCCTATATTATCATCGGAACCGCGCCATCGATGGATGGTTATGCATCCGTAACTTCAGCTGTTGTGATGGATGGGCGGAAACGTTCGGTTGTGCTGGGCACCCCTTACGGAATACTGGCCGATACGGATCTGATGATTACGGCACCGGATCGAATGCTGGCGGCGGGAGTCGGAGATATTTTAGGCAAACATGTTGCTATTGCGGACTGGCGTCTGTCCCATCGGGAAACTGGTGAAGTCTATTGTCCGGAGATTGCCGGGATGATTGAACAGGCTTGCCGGCGGACGGAAAAACAGTATCTGCAGGTTGTTCAACGAAATTCCCAGGCCATTTGGGATATGGCGGATACGCTTATTCTTTCCGGGATTGCCATCAGCATGAACGGAAATTCCCGCCCGGCTTCAGGTTCCGAACACCAACTGGCGCACCATTGGGAGGCAGTCTTTGCCAATCAGCAAGGAGATTGCCCGCTGCATGGCAATCTGGTCGGTTTCGGTACAATCGTTGCGCTGCGCATGTATGAAATGGCACAGCAGGATTTTGGGCTGAATGTGGGCTATACACTGCCTGCCCCCGGCACTATTGGGCAGATTCTGAAAGCAATGGGTGATTTCAGCAATCCGGAAATTTTGGGGATTACTCCCGAACTGTTCCGGGAAAGCTTCTATCACGGCGTTTCTCTTAACGGGCGCTATACGTTGTTGACACATCTCGACAAGATGGGTAAGCTGGATACTTATGTTGATCGGCTTACACAGGAGTTTTTCGGGAAATTAAACATTAGCGGGTAATAGAAATAAGAAAAAGAGGTGTTTGAACGACAGTATTCAAACACCTCTTTTGCAGTTGATTTGTTTTAGCGGGCGGTTTTTATTCGCTGATTCCGGCCAGGTTCCTGTATTTCTCATATCTTTCTTTTGCGTGTTTTTCCGCGGCGTCATACATTTTTTCGGCTATATCCGGGAAAACATTCGCAAGCTGGGCGTACCTGATTTCCCCTTTTATGAAATCCCTGAATTCCTTAGACGGTTCCCTGGAATCAAGTATGAACGGATTTTTACCCTGCTCCTTAAGCATCGGGTTGTAACGGTAAAGGTGCCAGTAACCCGATTCAACGGCCTTTTTTTCTTCCATAATGCTGGTTCCCATACCTGTCCTTATGCCGTGGTTAATGCACGGGGAATAGGCTATTATAAGCGAAGGGCCCTTGTAATTCTCGGCTTCAGAAATCGCCTTTATTGTCTGGTTCATGTTCGCTCCCATCGCGATTTGGGCTACATATACATAACCATAACTCATTGCCATCATACCGAGGTCTTTTTTTCTCGTTTTTTTCCCTGCCGCAGCAAATTTCGCAACTGCAGCGGTCGGCGTGGATTTCGACGACTGGCCGCCCGTATTCGAATAGACTTCCGTATCAAGAACTAGCATGTTTATATCGTCACCCATCGCAAGAACATGATCAACTCCGCCGAAGCCTATATCATACGCCCAGCCGTCCCCTCCGATAATCCATACCGACTGTTTGACAAGATAATCTTTTAGTAGAAGTATCTGCTTATAAACAGGATTTTCAGGGTTTTTTTGCAGAACTTCAAGAACATCCTCCGATGCCTTCCTTGATTTTTCCCCATCGTCGAAACTGTCGAGCCACTTCACGAAAACGGTCTTCGCTTCGGCGTCTACATCCGTGTTCAAAGCCTCGCGCATCAAATCGGCTATTTTTTCACGTATCTGCTTTGCTCCAAGATAAATACCATACCCGTATTCGGCGTTATCCTCAAACAGCGAGTTTCCCCATGCCGGCCCCCTGCCTTTCGAATCCGTCGTGTAAGGAATCGACGGCGCGCTCGCTCCGTATATTGATGAACACCCCGTAGCATTCGCTATTACCATCCTGTCTCCGAAAAGCTGCGTCAAAAGCTTAATATAAGGTGTTTCACCGCAGCCAGGGCACGCCCCGTTAAATTCAAACAGGGGTCTTTTAAACTGGCTCCCTTTCAACGTATATGGATCGAGTCCCGTTTCCTTTTCAGTCACGGACAGGCTGAACTCCCAATTTTCCGCTTCCTTTTCTATTTCCTCTTCTGCGTCATTCATAATAAGAGCTTTTCCGGGGGCGGGACATATATCGGCACAGTTTCCGCATCCCGTACAGTCAAGCGGGCTTACCTGGATGCGGTATTCATACTGTTCAAGCCCTTTTCCCCTGGCTTTTATCGTTGTGAACGCGCCGGGTGCTTTCATCTGTTCTTCTTCATTCAACAATAGAGGGCGTATAACCGCATGCGGACAGACATACGAGCATTGGTTGCACTGGATGCATTTATCCGGCTGCCACTGCGGAATAAAAACTGCGATACCGCGTTTTTCATATTTTGTAGTCCCCACGGGAAACCGGCCGTCTTCCATACCGATAAACGCGCTTACCGGAAGTTCGTCTCCTTCATGCCGCGCCATTGGCCTTTGTATTCTTTTTACAAAGTCAGGCTCGTCTTTTTCCGGAAGCTCTTCGTCCTCCGCGTTCTTCCACGATTCGGGAACAGTCACTTTTACCAGGGCTTGCAGCGTATTGTCTATGACCGTGTTGTTCATCTCAACAATCTTCCGTCCTTTTTTCCCGTAAACTTCTTCAACAGACTCTTTCAGATACCTGATAGCATCGTCTACGGGTATTATTCCGGCAAGCTTGAAGAACACCGTTTGCATCACCATGTTTATTCGGTTTCCGAGGCCTGCTTTAACAGCTATGTCCGTCGCGTTTATGATATAAAATTTTATTTCGTTGCGGGCTATATAGCGCCGCATTGACGCCGGAAGCCTGTATTCGAGTTCATCCTCACTCCACTGGCAGTTAAGGACAAATATACCGTTCTTTTTAAGTCCCTTCAGGAGATCGAAATGGTTCACGAATGACTGGTTGTGACATGCGATATAATCGGCGTTAAAAACAAGATACGGGGAACGGATCGGCTTCGGCCCGAACCTGAGGTGCGAAACGGTGGAACCTCCGGATTTCTTGCTGTCGTATGAAAAATATGCCTGTACATATAAATCGGTATGTTCCCCGATTATTTTCACAGACGTTTTATTTGCCCCTACGGTGCCGTCCGATCCAAGGCCCCAGAACTTGCAGCTTATCGTCCCTTCCGGTACGGTATTAATTATTTCCTCCTCATCAAGCGACAGTCCTGTCACATCATCGACAATCCCTATTGTAAACCTGTTTTTCGGATTATCCTTTTTCAGGTTGTTAAACACGGTAAGAATCTGGGAAGGCGTCGTATCTTTCGAGCCAAGACCGAATCTTCCGCCCACCGTTTCCACGTTAAGCCCGCGTTCCTTTATTGCGTTAATAACATCGAGGTACAGTGGTTCGCCTGCCGCACCGGGTTCTTTTGTCCGGTCAAGCACCGCTATTCTTCTTACCGTTTTCGGCAATGCGTCAATAAAGTGATCAACCGAAAAAGGCCTGTAAAGGTGAACGCGAATTGCCCCCGCTTTCCAGCCTTTTTCCGTAAGATAGTCCACTACCTCGTCAACACAGTCGCAGACAGAACCCATCGAAACGACCACATATTCCGCGTCCCCGGCGCCGTAATAATTAAACGGCTTATAATTGCGGCCCGTCAGTTTGTTTATTTCATTCATATAGTTTTCCACTATACCCGGTACCGCGTCATAAAATTTGTTTGACGCTTCCCTGTTCTGAAAATAAATATCAGGATTCTGCGCCGTTCCTCTTACCGTCGGGCGTTCAGGATTAAGCGAACGTTTTCTGAACATGTCGATTGCTTCAAAATCGACAAGCGGCCGTACCTGCTCATAATCAAGCAGTTCTATTTTCTGCTGTTCGTGGGAGGTCCTGAATCCGTCAAAAAAATGAAGAAACGGAATGCGCGATTTTATCGCTGATAAATGGGCGATCATTCCGAGATCCATAACTTCCTGTACATTTGAAGATGCGAGGAGCGCAAAACCTGTCTGGCGGCAGGCCATAACATCCTGATGATCCCCGAAAATCGAAAGCGCATGAGACGCGATTGCCCTCGCCGATACATGAAAAACTCCGGGCAGAAGTTCCCCGGATATTTTGTACATATTCGGTATCATAAGCAAAAGCCCCTGGGAAGCTGTGTATGTTGTCGTAAGAGCACCAGCCGCGAGGGAACCGTGCACAACCCCTGATGCTCCTGCTTCCGATTGCATCTCTATTACTTTGACCGGCTGACCGAACATGTTTTTCTTTCCGTGAGCCGACCATTCATCGACAAGTTCGGCCATCGTCGAAGAAGGTGTTATAGGATATATTCCGGCAACTTCGGTAAAAAAGTATGAAGCATATGCAGCTGCCGTATTACCATCCATTGTTTGCATTTTTTTTGACATTTCAATCCTCCTCTGTTAATCAAATATAAACCGTTTTTTTACCGGCAATGCAAAATTAAACTCTCTTTTCCAATTGAAAAGAAAGGCGTCTTTCGTTTCATTAACGTAAACAAAACAGGCTGAAATTTCCCGTATATGGTATATATTGCGCTTGCGCGGTCTTTTTAGTCATTTTTTATGATATTTTTAGATGAAACTCTTGAGATTTTTGCAGTAATGCTTTATAATACTATATGCCGCGTTCGGGGTGTAGCTCAGTTTGGTATGAGTGCTTGCTTGGGGTGCAAGAGGTCGCTGGTTCAAATCCAGTCACTCCGACCAGAAAACCGCTTGAATAAACATATTTAAGCGGTTTTTATATTTTATTGCCGTATACTATTATGTTAACTTTATATGTTTAAAACACTGTTCAAAAGGAGGAACAAAACAGAATAGACATCAGAGCACCCATGTTTTAACATTTCATTCCGGATTCGGGGGGTTATGATATGGAAAAGTGCCTGCTGTCGATAGATTGGGACTATTTTATCCACAGTTCAAAATATAATTTGTGTTCATATTTTGAGAACAGAAAAAATTTAATTGACCTTTGGTATAAAAGATATATCCAAGCGAAGGCCCGCGGAGAGGATATTCAAAAAGCATTTCAAATCTCTCCCGAAGTGGACGTATTCTGGAATAAAATCAGGAAATGCTTCAAAATTGCAAAGAATATTAAAGCGTATGTTTCAGACTCACATGCCCTGTCATATAAAATAGCCGTCGAAAACAACTATAAAACAGTATACCTGTTTGATTCACATGCTGATCTCGGCTATGGCGGACTTATGCCCCTTAACTTTGGAGTCAACTGTTCAAACTGGCTTGGCAAACTCCTGACTGAGAAAAAAGTTAATAAAGCCTGTATTTTTTACAGCCCGCATACGTCGGAGAAACCGGAATATTTCAAACAGATGAACAGTATTTACAACATCAGTTACCATGATTTAAACAATTTTAATAAATGTGTTAAAGTGTCCGCAATCCATATATGCAGGTCCGGCGCATGGACTCCTCCGTGGCTTGATAATAAGTTTGTCAAATTTATTGAAGATTCGGGATTCGAATACGAAATATTGAACTGCCCGGAAAGAAAATGGGATACGGTCAATATCAGCTTATCGGAGCAGATCAATTATTTATTGGCATGAGCATGGTAAAAAACCGGATGCCCTGTTTGATGGATGCTAACAGTTACACATCGTTTAAAACACCCATAAAAATCGGCATATTAAATTCGCTGTCCATTATCATAAAGAAAAACGGGCGGTTTAAATCAACTATCTTCGGCTCTGTCAGGGCGGCAGCGCCAGCATCCATTTCTACGGCAGTAACAGCACCCGCCTTTGTGCCTCTTTCATCTACTTCAATTTTTGTTTTATGGATAACACGACTTATAAAAATATTGCCTTCCCGTGAATGTCCGAGGGAACTGAAATCCGCAAGGTCCGCATCAAATGCATCCTTTATGCCCAATTCCATTAATGTTTCCGAAAGCTCTTTGCCGTATTCGAATGTAAATTTGGGCATAGAAACATACACTATATCATCGCTTTTATTCTTAACGGCATTAATTAATGTTTTGCCGTCTATTGAGTTTATAAATTCCGGGATTTCAAGCCCTTCATCGGGTAATAACGCCACGAATAAATAGCGGTAATCAGCATAAGGCTTTGAAAATCCGATGGCATTCGGCAGCTCAATATAGACGTATTCGGTGCTGTGCATAAAATCAACCGTCCTTTTACTGCCGTCGTATGCGGTAAACTCGCCTTCACGCACGGAAGTGTCTTTGTAAATTTTATGCCACTCGGCATCAAAAGACAGTGCATTGATAAGGTACATTACGGAATTTTCAGGAGGTCTTTCCTCAAGAAGTTTTTGAATCTGCCCGTCCGTCCTTTTATTCACCCATGCGTTAATATCATTTTTTGTGCTTTCGTCAAAGGTCGCTTTATAAACCTCGGCATCATAATAGTCCTTATTTGTCTGCAAAAATTCCTTTTCTACGGTCAGGCTTTCCGTATCCTTAAACCATATGGAATTGGCAAGGCTTACCCTGTATTTGTCGGCAGTGGGAAGATAGAATTTATATGAATATAAAAATTCGTTCAAGTCATCTATATCCGAGCCGAAAAATTCCTCCATTTGGCGCAGTGTTTCGTTTTCAGCGCCATTTGCAGTCATTGCCAGGGCGGAAGCGATAGAAAGAGGTGAAATAAGTATGTTTTCGTTTCCGTATATTTTTTTGAGAATATCAATGGAAAAACCGGCGATTTCCGATACTTTATCAACACTGTTTTTAAGCGAGCCGTCGATTACAGTCGGAGCAATGTCGTTTCTTTTAATGCCTGTCATTAAGTTTGTAGCAGCTAAATTTATATTGCTGCAAGCCGTTAATGTTATCATAAACACAAGAAGTAAAGCGATCTTTTTCACGCTGAACACCTCCTTGCAATTATGACGAACTGCTTTTACCAAATGTTCCAATTCAAATATGACAGACTGTCATTCAAACCGGAAGCAATGTTATGAGAAATCCGCCTGCGACGAGGCTGGCTGTATTTGCAAAAAGGGTATAAACAATCCTCCGCAGCACTTTGTGCTCTTTGGCGGCAATTGAGAATACTGCGGTTTCAGCAATAAATACAGGAATTTCTCCGATGAAAAGGGCAATTATAAGATATGATTGCGTAATAGCAAAGCTATCCAGCCATAAATTAAGCGCCCCCTGTGTCACAAGGTTAATAACAAGAAACAGCATCCAGCTCTTTTTACTTCTGAAACCAAATAACCAAAAGATACAACCTTCAATGAGCAACGTAAAAATGACACGCATTGATACGAGAATAACGGAACGAAGGGGATGAATCCCGGGAGTTAACTTTTTATTCTTTACGTCCAATGTATAGATATTCCGGTATGATTGAACAGGAACATCTATTTTGTAATAATCTTTTTCAGCATCGATTGATACTATCAGAGTATGGCTGCTTTTCCCGCGCAAATCCCGCGAATAGAAATTATACTGCGCCTCCCAGGCTTTTTTATGAACTATCGCTTTAGCCATTGTATCCTCGAGAGAAATTGATAAACTCTCGGGTGGATTATTCACAATTATCACAACGGATGGGGGTTCGGCCGAGTTGGCATAGCTGACCGTAACAAAAACCAAAGAAAATATGGATACACAGAACAGCAGCAAAATGCTTTTTTTCATTTTCGTTATACCTCTTTTTTCTCTGTTATACAGAATACAGCCCATAAAAACAGGAAAACGAAAAGACTGTGTTTAAGATACCGATTCTTTTGAACGCTGTATCTTATTAACAGTGTCCTCATTTACAGCCTTTCTCAATTCCTTCATATATTCTGAAAACTCCGCCTCCTTTTCCCCGTATGTCAGGTTTAAATCGTACTCAAGAGGCAGCCAGGTTGATATATCAGCCTCATTATGCTGGATTAAAGCCTCAATCCTGTCAAGTGCCTTAAAAATCTTTGATTCTATGTTTTTTTGTTCATTCATTTCAATAAACAGCATGGAAAGCTCTTTTCTATACGGTTCCGGCAGGCTGTCAAGCAGCTGGTTGACTTGTATGTTTTCTATAATCTCATCGTCTGCCGTTTTTTTGAACGCCGGTATATCTCCTGTTATTGCTTCACCCAAGTCATGGACTATGCACATTAATATTACTTTATTAATATCAGCATCGGGAAACTCATCCTTCACGAAATATGCCATCAACGACAGCCGCCAACTGTGTTCCGCTACGCTTTCATGGCGATTCGACGAAGTCCACGAGTGCCTTGTATTATTTTTCAGTTTCTCCGCAACAGACATGATTTCTATGAATTTTCTTACATCCATTTCCGTTACCCCTGGCTTAGCTAATAAGCTACTTTTTTCCGCATACAAAGATTAGTTCTTTTCCGTCACTTATACTGCTTTTGTCATAGTATCCGAATTCTTCTTTTATAATAAAACCTGACGATTCCAATAACTCCTTCAGTTGATCGTAGTAATAATACTTTAGTTCCAGAAGCTCTCTGATTTCCGATACTTTTCCGTCCGGTTCAATGATCTGGTATATCATTTCCGGATAGATAACCTGGTTAATTGTGTCTATCTTTTTCCCACTATGCTTTTTGATTATCCTGTTCCCTGTTTTTTCATCCACCGCTTCCCACTGAACCTTCTCAGGATAAACCCAGGTTTCGTCAAGTTTATTATACGGCCTGAAGGTGTTAATAATGAACACCCCTTCGTCCGCTAAGTGCTCATAAACGCATTTCAGACAGCTTCTCTGCGCTTCGTCGGCAGTTAATGACTGAAAACCCCTGAAAGGAACTATAATCAGCGAAAACTTCCTGTTCAGCCGGAAGCACGACATGTCATACCTGCCAATCCATATATTATCCTGAACGGCTTTTGGCTGTCGGGATAATTTAATTCTGAACTGCTCAAGCATACTGTCGGATAAATCTATCCCCCAGACTTTATAACCGTTTTGCGCAAGGATAATCGAAACACGTCCCGTACCGCATGCCAATTCCAGAATATCACCGGGATACTTTGACGCATATTCCAGATAAAACGGAATATCGACTTTCACAATATCCCTGTTATCGAAATCATATAAAAATGCAGCTTTTTGATACAGATTAGGCCGGATATCCATGCTTATCCCCCACTCTATTAATATTTTAACAATTCATTTATTGTCTTGTTCCTGTACACCAAATCCTGCCGAGCCGTAAAACCTCTTTTTTCCCAAAAGGAATTCCCCAGTTCATTCTTTGAAAAAACAACGAGCGCCGCTTTACTTATTCCTTCTTTTTTCAATGCATCTATAACCGCATCGACGAGTGCCGTTCCAACTCCCCTTCTCCGTTCCGATTCCGACACCGCAGTATGGTAAATAAACGCTCGCCTCCCGTCATGTCCGCATAGAATGACACCAATAATCTTATTATCCTTTTCGGCGACAAAACACGTTTCGGGATTTCGCTTAAGAAATTTTTCTATTCCTTCCCTTGAATCGTCCAAATTATTCAAGCCCACTCCCGGGGTATTTAGCCACAAATCATAAACACTATCGTAATCTTCGATTGTCATTTTCCTGATAATCATTTTAAGACCTCTTTCCAAAAAACGAAATATTGAAAACCTGTTCTTTTCTTTATAAATTCGTCAACAGCTTTAAAGGGTTCCTGATTTCATTGCTTTCCCTCTCCTCTGCCGGTAAGTTCACTGCCTGAACGCTTTATTTGTCAAATTCGCACCATAATGAAGGCCAGTATTGTTATTTATCATATTACTAAATCTGGAAACCGTCAAGCGAATTTTGTGATATAATTGATGTAATATTCTGATAACTGGTTTTTCCTGTACCCGGATAATGGCAGCCTGCAATTAACCGGTATATTTTTCAAAAAAGATGTATAGATATACGCATCAGATTATATGAGGGAGATAATTATGAGAGTGGTTGTATTGGCCGGGGGTTTTAGTCCTGAAAGGGATGTATCGCTGTCATCAGGGGCGTTGATAGCAAATGCCCTTATTGAAAACGGGCATGATGTGCTGCTGCTTGATTTGTATTTAGGGCAGCCGGATATCAGTAAAGCGAAGTTCATTAACAATAGCTCGGATGTAAGGTACGGCTATCAGGTTCCGTCAACCGAGCCCGACCTGGAACTGTTAAAAAAAGAATCCGGCAACGGCAGCAGTTTGATCGGCAAAAATGTTATCGAGTTATGTAAAGCTGCTGACGCCGTTTTTATCGCGCTGCACGGAGCCATCGGCGAAAACGGGCAATTACAGGCTGTTTTCGATTCTTTCGGTATTCGATATACGGGAACAGGATATATCGGCAGTTTGCTTGCAATGGACAAAGATATCGCAAAAAAACTTATGCTGCTGAACAATATAAAGACGCCGAACTGGCATATATACAATATCGAAAATTCCGATATCAGCGATTTCGGCAATGTAACATATCCCTGCGTCGTAAAGCCATGCAGCTGTGGATCAAGCATCGGTGTTTCAATCGTCGAAAGTCCCTACGAATTACAAAAAGCGGTTAATTACGCGAAATTATATGAGAAAACGATAATGATAGAAGACAGAATAGAGGGCAGGGAGTTTTCGGTTGGTATTCTGGGCGGAAAAGCGCTTCCCGTAATTGAGATAATTCCTAAAAAAGGCTTTTATGATTATGTAAACAAATATCAAAAAGGCATGGCCGATGAAGTATGCCCGGCCGATATTGATGATTCCATCGCGGAAAAAATGCAATCGATTGCGCTGAAGGTACATAACATTTTAAGGCTTGGTTTCTATTCCCGTATAGATTTTATCCTCGATAAAAACAACGAACCGTTCTGTCTTGAGGCAAACACTTTGCCCGGCATGACTCCTACAAGCCTGCTCCCGCAGGAAGCTAAAGCACTCGGGATATCGTATAATGAATTATGTGAACAAATCCTGATGGCTGCTATAGACTAGCACATTGCAATCATTCAATTGCAGCTTTCCAGAAATTCTTCCACTTTCCTGTGCAAAAAGGGCTGGATCATAGGATAAGTTAAATTATCAGGTATGTCATCAAACAATTTAACCTCTGCTGTTTCAAACAGAAGCTGGCTGTCCAGCGTTTCTACTTCCGAATAGAACAGCTGTCCGAAAGTTTCGGACCGCTCAGCGTCTTCTCTTACTACGGAATAGATACATACCGGAGTCAGGCTGAACTTTACTGCTCCCGTTTCTTCAACCAATTCTCTTGACGCGGTATCATATATGGTTTCATTTTCTTCCCTGTGTCCTCCGGGAATTTCCCATGTCTCCCTTTCCCTGTGCCTTACATAAAGCCATTGTCCGCGGTATTTTGCCGCTATTACGGCATATGCCAGTTTATTATCGTTTATTGCACCTGTTTCATAAAATTTAACTTCTTTAATCATATGGCAAGTTTCCGGAATTACTTATGTTTTATTTTGCGCTTGAAATAATGGCATTAAAAACATCCCTGAATTCAATATTTCTTTGCGCGCAATAATCCAGGTATTTATCCTTGTAAAAATCTTTTGCAGTTTCTACGGCATCAGAACAATCCCGGTAAAACAGTTCAACTATGTGATTGATTTTACCTCCGCATGCCTTAATTTCAAAATAGGATTGAAGTGTTAACTGAACAACCTGGAGAACGCCGGGTCCGAATTCGACCTGTACGTTTTTCGATTTTATGTACGGGTCTACATCACGAAAATATACGGCTCCGCAGTAGCTATCTCTTGCCGCTATCTTCAGCCTGCGGAAATTGCTCATGATGAATGTTCCGAAACACATCGGGCATGGTTCCATACACGTATATAAAGTGTAATTCCTGACGTTGGGGTACTTTGTCAAATCCAGTTTCAACAAACACTCGGTTTCCGCGTGAGCAATTTTCGGATTTAAAGAATCATTCTCATATATACGGTTTCGTCCTTTTGATATAATATTGCCGTTTTCATCGGTTATTACGGCTCCAATCGGAACAGAGCCGTTTTTAAATGCTTCCCATCCCTGCATGAATGCTATTTTCCACGGCGTTTCAATTTCATCCCACATTTTTAACCTCACACAATTTAAACATATAACTATTTTTTCCGCGACCATTTATAGCTTTTTATAAAACTGCCACAACCCAGGTTATAAAAAGCGGTATTCTCCACATTATATATCCAATAGACCGTACTTTTTCTCAAAAAATCAAAACCGGCTTTTTTTACAATTGCCTTTGAAGCTATATTGGAATCTACACAATCCCATTGAGCCGTTATTCCGTTTTCAACACACTCATTTACAAAATGCTGTATCAAAACATAAGCAAGACCTTTTCTTCTATGGGTATTCTCAGTTTCAATATCAATCGGAATTATGTTTTTAAATCTGGCTGTACCAGCAATCACAGAAACAATTCTGTTTTTGAAAACCGCAGCATAAGCATAACTTTTACTAATAAAATTGTTATATGTACCCCAGGATTCCAATAATCTTTTAGTCAAAAAGCTTTTGTTTTCATATGTACCGTTTTCCAGTTCTTCTATAAAGTCATAATCCACCTTACGTATCTTATACCCCGGTACAGCAGCGATATTCCTTTCATATCTTTTGTTTCTGCGAAATGAAAACTCATACTCGCTTTGAATTCCTTTATAAGAAAATTGATTAAGGATAAACTGCCTTACCTTTTCTGACTCTGCAGAGAACTCAAAATAGCCAATCCCTTTATTTTTTAAATAATTAAATAAATCCTTTTCTAAAAACTCTGTAAAATGAATATAAACTTTATGATTATCAGGCTCTCCCAGTATTGAAAATGCTCCCGCCGCATATGAATATGCCAAGGCAATACCGGGATTTAATATATCATCCACCCATAAATCACCATTGCATTCTCCGGCAACAATTCCTGAATAACTGGGACTATCATCACAAATTAGTCTATCATAATTTACAAGGTTAAGCTTCTCTACTTTAAACATAGTGTATGCTCTTTTGATTTCCGCTAAAATTCCTGCAGGAACGTTCTCATCCTAGTTCTGATTACATGCTCACAACTTCATTTTGGCATATTGTTCTATTTTTTACAAGTCAAACTTTCCATGGTCTAATCGTTAATATTTTTATTTACAGTTCTTCTGTCCGATAAAAGCATTGGCTTGAAATATTTCCTCCAAAACTTGTTCGCATATAAATTAGCTGTTTCAAAATCAACGTGTATACCTTTTATTCCATTACTGCTGCAATAATCAAAACTGCTTCTTTAATGATGGGGCAAACTTAATTTTTCTTTTTCCGATATTTTTCGTTATTGAATAATCTTTGATATTTTATCAAGACTAAATAGCGAAAAAACATAGAAACATGGAAAGGAGAAGCGATATGCCACAAATAAGTGAAATGGAATTGCAGAACCTGCGACATATGATAGGAGCCCATGATACATGCATCAAAAAACTTGAAACATATGCGCAGCAGTGCCAGGACCAGACCCTGAAGCAGATGTTCCAGAAAGACGCAAGCGACGCGAAAGCCAATAAACAGAAACTGATGTCATTTTTACAGTAAGGAGATGATTTTATGTTGACCGAAAAAGATATGGTAAACGACTACCTGAACTCGCTGAAAAGCAGCTTAACCGGTTATGCAAGCGCGATATCTGAGACCAGCAATCCCGAGCTCAGAAAAACTTTCCAGCAAATGCGCGATGCCGATGAAGAGCGCCAGTACAGGCTCGCCCAATATGCGACTCAAAAAGGATATTACCAGCCCGCGGCACAGGCACAGCCTAACCAGATACAGCAGGTTTATTCGCAACTGCAGAGCGGCGGCCAGCAGCAGCAAGGCCAGCAGGGTATGCAGAGCGGTCAGAGCATGCGTATGTAAAAGGAAGCCAGGGCAGGATTTACGCCCTGGCTTTTTACTCAATTATTTCCGGTAAACTGTCATTCGAACAGATCTGCCGAAAGATATCTCTCTCCCGTATCAGGCAGAACTGCAACAATAGTTTTACCCTTGTTTTCAGGTCTTTTGGCTATCTGTGCGGCGGCAAACGCAGCCGCACCGGAAGATATTCCTACCAGAAGCCCTTCAAGCGAAGCAAGCATTCTTGATGTCTTGAAAGCTTCCTCATTCTTCACCTGGAATATCTCATCAATAATGCCCGTATTCAGCACCTTCGGTATAAAACCTGCACCGATGCCCTGGATCTTGTGAAATCCTTTAACCCCTCCGGACAGTACCGGTGAATCCGCCGGTTCAACCGCAACAATCCTGACATCTTTCTTCCTGCTCTTTAAAACTTCGCCGACTCCGGTCAAAGTTCCCCCTGTCCCGACACCGGCTACAAAGATGTCAATGTTGCCTTCGGTATCGCGCCATATCTCTTCGGCCGTGGTTTTCCTGTGAATTTCCGGATTAGCCGGATTTTCAAACTGCTGCGGTATGAAAGAATTTTCTATCTGAGCTGCAAGCTCATTCGCTTTTTTTATTGCGCCGCCCATACCTTCCTGGGCTGGTGTAAGGACCAGTTCGGCGCCGAGCGCCTTCATTAGTTTCCTTCTTTCGATACTGAAATTCTCGGGCAGCGTTATAATAAGCCTGTAGCCTCTTGCGGCTGCGACAAACGCAAGAGCTATTCCCGTGTTTCCGCTTGTAGGCTCGATAATAACTGTATCCTTGTTAATTATTCCCTTTTCTTCTGCGTCACGGATCATCGCGTAACCGATACGGTCCTTAACGCTCCCTGCAGGGTTAAAATACTCGAGCTTGCCGATAAGCCTTGCTTCCAGTCCTTCATGCTTGCTGAAGTTTACGAGTTCAAGCATAGGAGTGTTTCCAATCAGTTCGGTTAAATTTTTCGCTATTCCTGCCATATTCTCACCTCTTTCATTATAATGTTTTTGCTTCTTGCCTGTTTTATTCCTGAATTTTCTTTACGCACATTACCTGATAATTATATGATTATGCTTTATCGAGCGCCTGCGCAAGATCCTCGATAAGATCGTCGGGATCCTCAATACCAATCGAGAGCCTTATCATATCGGGAGTTACACCGGCAGCGAGTTGTTCTTCGCTCGAAAGCTGGGCATGGGTTGTGCTGGAAGGATGGATAACAAGCGACTTCGCATCCGCTACATTAGCAAGCAGCGAAAACAGCTCAAGGTTCTCTATGAACCGGATGCCTGCTTCGATACCGCCTTTTATGCCAAATGTGAAGATTGAGCCCGCGCCTTTCGGCAGGTATTTCCGGGCAAGGTCGTAATATTTGTTCCCCGGAATTGACGGGTAATTCACCCAGCTAACCTTCGGATGCCCGCACAAAAATTCCACTACCTTCCTGGTATTCGACAAGTGCCTCTCTACCCTCAGTGATAAGGTCTCCAGCCCCTGAAGCAGCAGAAAAGCGTTGAACGGGCTCAGGCATGCACCGGTATCCCTTAAAAGCTGCACCCTTACCTTACCGATATATGCGGCCTTTCCAAACGCCTCCGTAAACCTGATGCCGTGATAGCTCGGATCAGGCTCGGTAAGACCCGGGAATTTTCCGCTTTTCTCCCAGTCGAATTGACCGGAATCCACAATCACGCCTGCGATTGAAGTACCGTGACCTCCCAGGAACTTTGTCGCCGAGTGGACGACGATATCGGCTCCGTATTCAAAAGACCTTATAAGGTAGGGCGTTCCAAAGGTATTATCCACTATCAGCGGGATCTTATGCTCGTGCGCGATAGCGGCAACCTTTTCAATATCAATCAGATTTATGCCCGGGTTCCCGATGGTTTCGATATACAACGCCTTTGTGCGCTCCGTTATCGCTTTTTCAAAGTTCTCCGGATCGTCGGGATCGACAAATATTGTTTTAACCCCGAACTTCGGCAGTGTGATTGAAAACAGATTGTATGTACCTCCGTATAATGTGCTCGCGGAAACAATCTCATCTCCGCTTTCCGCTATGTTCAGGATGGCATAGGTTATCGCGGCCGAACCGGATGACGTGGCCAGAGCTCCTACCCCGCCTTCCAAAGCAGCCATACGCTGCTCAAAAACGTCGGTAGTCGGGTTCATTATCCTCGTATATATATTACCCGCTTCCTTAAGTGCAAATAAGTTTGCCGCATGTTCCGCACTGTTGAAAACATAGGATGTCGTCTGGTAAATCGGGACAGCCCTGGCTCCGGTAGCCGGATCCGGTTTCTGGCCCGCATGGACTTGAAGCGTATCAAACCTGTAATTTTTCTCTCCCATATTAACTCTCCTTTACAATAAAATATAATTTATCACAGCACATGTGCATTAATAAGCAACACAACCTGAAACGGCGATAAGCTTTTCATTTAAATGTAGTACATTGTGTGTTCAGTCCCGTTCATCTTCCTGCAGTCGTCGGCAAGATCCGCAAGAGTAATCGAGTCAACCACTTCGTTCAGGCATTTATCCATTTTATCCCAGACCATTTCCTTAACGCAAATCCCGATAGCGTTTTTATTTTCCGTATCTTTATAATCAACTACGGACAAATCTCCCTCAAGAGCCCGCAGTATAGTGCCTATTCTGATTTCCGAAGGTTTTTTTGTCAGGATATAACCACCCTGCGCCCCTTTTATGCTTTTTACAAGGCCTGCATTCCGGAGAACCGAAAAAACCTGTTCAAGGTAATTAATTGAAATCGTCTGCCTCTTTGCAATACTGTTAAGCGCCACATGACCACCGTTTGAGTATGCGGCCAGGTCCATCATTGCCCTAAGGCCATACCGTCCTTTGGTAGAGATCTTCATGGAATCCGCCTCCCCTGTTTATTTAAACTTTCGCCTGCAGTAAGCCGGTTTGTCCCCTGCTATTGAAGAAACAGCCTTCGGCCGTGATAATTTATATCGAATAGTCAAGATTCAGCCTGGTATTAACTGCATGGTAATGCTTTACAAGATCTGCGAGCGTGATTGAATCGGTCAGGTCGTCAATACTCTTCTTAACTTTCTCCCACAGCAGGCGCGCGGCGCATATTTCATACCGGCTGCATGTTTCCTCGCATCCGTCGACTATGCAGTATACGGGCGCGAGCGGTCCTTCCAGCGCCTCAAGGACCTGCTTTACGGTTATCCCGGAAGGCTCGCGTGACAGCGCGTATCCACCCTTTGTTCCCCTTACGCTCGAGACTATTCCCGCTTTTCTTAGAACAAGAAAAATCTGAAGTATGTAAGATTCGGATAAATTGCATAGTTCGGCTATGCTTTTGAGACTTACGGGTTCATCGGGTGAAATAAGTGCGAGAGCTACCAGAGCTTCAAGCCCGTATTGTCCCTTCGTTGATATCTTCACTTGTCCTTCCTCCCCTTGTCATAGTATCCTATTAAATCCTTTATGACCTCACCGGCAATTATCAGACCGGCTACGGAAGGTACGAAGGATATGCTTCCGGGAACCCGTTTTTTTACCGGACGATTACGGGTATGATCTTCCGGGCAATCGTTTCCGGCGGTGCTTCCATTCTCTTCATACACAACCGGCTTGATTGGAGGTTCCGTAGAATAGACCACTTTAAGCGAATCTATTCCCCTTATTTTCAGTTCCCTCCTTATAACTTTGGCCAGCGGATCAACAGTGGTCTCGTAAATATCCGCAACGCGGAAACGTGTCGGATCCATTTTATTCCCGGCTCCCATAGAGCTTATAATTGGAATGTTTCTTTTCTTTGCCTGCACGACCAGGTTAATTTTGGCAGTCACAGTATCAATCGCGTCAACAATGTAATCGTAGTCATCCCGGATCAATTTATCCGATGAACCGGGCAGATAAAACTCGTTATAGACAGTCACCCGCGCGTTCGGATTTATCTCAATAACGCGTTCTTTCATAACTTCGGCCTTATACCTGCCAATCGTTTTTGAGGTAGCGGGAATCTGCCTGTTTATGTTAGTCGGGCAAACAGTATCGCTGTCCACGAGCACAAGATTTCCTACTCCCGCTCTTGCCAGGCCTTCCACTACAAATGAACCGACTCCTCCGATGCCAAAAACGGCCACTTTGCTTCCTGACAGCTTATCCAGCGCCTCTTTTCCAATGAGCATTTCAGTTCGCGAAAATTCATTCGGCATAGTCTAAACTCCTTGGTTAATACGGGTGTTTGTCATTTCAATTCATCGAGATTATACGGTGTTTCCTGATATACATAATAGTTCAGCCAGTTTGTGAAGAGCAGGTTTGCATGGCCTCTCCACCTGGTCACGGGCATTTTTGTCGGATCGTCATCAGGAAAATAGTTCTTTGGAATCTTGATATTCATTCCTTTCGCGACATCCCTGTCATATTCGGCTTTCAGCGTCAACGGATCATATTCGCAGTGCCCGGTAACAAATATCTGCCTGTCGTCTTTTGACCTGATTATATAGACACCGGCCTCTTTTGATTCTGCGAGGATTTCAAGCTCCGGAACCTTTTCTATGTCCTCCCTGCGTACTTCCGAATGTCTTGAGTGAGGAGCATAAAAAACGTCATCAAAACCCCTCAGCAGCTTGACATTTTTTGCCGTACAGGTATGCTCAAAAACTCCGAAAACTTTTTCCGGAACAGGGTATTTCGGTATATTATAAAAGTGGTACAGACCGGCCTGAGCGGCCCAGCAGATATACAGCACGCAGTAGACATTATGACGGGTCCAATCCATAATTTCTTTCAGTTCGTTCCAATACGCGACTTCCTCGAAAGCCATATGCTCTACCGGAGCTCCCGTAATAATCATGCCGTCGAATCTTTCATCCCTGACGTCGTTAAAAGTTTTGTAAAAAGCATTAAGGTGCTCTTCCGACGTATGTTTTGATTTATATGTATTCGGATGAAGAAGCACGATGTCAACCTGCAGCGGCGAGTTTCCGATAAGCCGCAGCAGTTGGGTTTCGGTAACAATCTTTGTGGGCATAATATTGAAGATAGCAATCCTGAGCGGACGAATATCCTGGTGAATTGCCCTTTCTTCGGTCATCACGAAAATATTCTCACTTGTCAGAATTTCATATGCAGGTAAGTTTCCTGGTATGTTAATCGGCATATCTAACAACTCCTATAGAATTACTTTGGTATAGATTATATCATCATAAATTCATGTTGGCAAGAAAAAAAAATAAAAAAATTTTTATCCAGCCGCAAAGTCGGAAAACGGTTATTTTGGCATGAACTGTTAGATATAATTACGTAAATTTAATAATAACTAAAATTTTATATGTTTAGTTATGTTTTAAAAATAAATCGCGTGGTATATACATATACGTGTTCTACAAAATTTTATTTATTTCGACATATATCTACATATTATTTAAATATAGGAATAACAGCTGAAGGGCACAGCTATAGGCTGCTAAAATGCATACAGGAGGGTTGGTACGTATTCAAAAGGGTTTTAATTGTCGATGACGCTGTCTTTATGCGCAAATCATTAAGTCTGATCCTTAAAAACTCCGGTTTTGAAATCGTTGGTGAAGCCGAAAACGGCATTAACGGGATTAAAAAGTATTTGGAGTTAAAACCCGATCTCGTTACGATGGACATTACGATGCCGGAAATGGATGGGCTCACCGCTCTCAAGGAAATAAGAAAAATAGACAATAATGCAAAGGTCATAATGGTTTCAGCGATGGGACAGGAAGCCTATGTCAGGGAAGCGATTATGGCCGGAGCGAAGAGCTTTATTGTCAAGCCTTTTAAGGAAAGCCACGTAATAAGAGTGCTGGAATCCATAATGTCTCTGAATCGATGATTTTCCCTCTTTCTAACTAAATAGGCAAAGAAAACGGTGAGTCGCCTCAATAACGAGAGCGATCTATTAAGAGTGAGGTGTTAGTTCATGTCAAATTCGACTAATGAACCTATACTGGAGATGTTTTTGTTTGAAACAAAGCAACTGCTCGATCAACTGGAGCAGATCATCCTTGCGGGCGAAAAATCAGAAGCGTATTCCGAGCAGGACATAAATGAAATATTCAGGATCATGCATACAATAAAAGGTTCCTCGGCGATGATGCTTTATGATAATATTTCAAACCTCGCCCATTCAATGGAAGATTTGTTCTATTATATACGTGAATATAAACCGCTTTCGATACGTTTTTTGGAGCTTACCGACCTGGTCCTGAAAGGAGCCGACTTTATTCATACGGAGCTAGCTAAAATAGAAGCGTCCCGGGAATCAGACGCAGACCCCGGTATTATAATAAATGAGATTGACAGCTTCCTGAACGACTTGAAAAAGCTGAACCCCATTTCAACCGATACATCCGAGGATTCCGGAAGCAATCTTCATATTGATATGCAGATCAATTATACGGCTCCGGAAAATTCGGCAGCCGGTACCGCTTCAAAAACCATAAAAGCGCATATTTACTTTGATGAAGACTGCCAGATGGAAAATATCCGTGCATTTTCGATTATTCATAACCTGAAGGATCTTGTTTACAATCTGCGTCATTACCCGGAAAACATTATCGAAAATAATGAGACGGAAAATATCATAAGGAAAGACGGCTTTGATCAAACTGGTGGAGTATAACGAAGAACTGGCAGAAATCAGAGCCGAAACGAACACTGAACTGGCTCAATCTGCTGAAACACTGATGATTATCATTATTCTGATTGGTATAGTTCTTGCTGTTGCATTGGGGCTTTTTATCTCCCGCGTTATAAGCAGACCGATAACGCAAGTCGTCGCGGCGGCCGACAGGCTTGCAGCGGGTGATGTGGATGTTAATGTGGATATTCATTCAAAAGATGAAACCGGTAAGCTCGCAGAGTCGTTCAGAAAATTAATCGACAGTACCCGGACACAGGTTCTGGCCGTCGAACGTATTGCGGATGGTGACCTTACGGTTGATGTCGCTGTACGTTCAGAGAAAGACCTGCTTGGAAAGAAGCTTTCCGAAATGGCGCAAAACCTGAACAGCCTGATGTTGAATATTTCTTCGGCTGCAGAACAGGTAGCATCGGGTTCAAGCCAGGTATCGGAATCAAGCATGTCTATCTCCCAGGGCGCCACGGAACAGGCGAGCTCGATAGAGGAATTATCCGCTTCTCTCGAAGAAATATCGTCGCAGACGAAGCTTAACGCGGAAAACGCAACAAATGCCAATAAACTGGCCGAAGAAGCGAAAAGGAACGCTGTGCTCGGGAATGAGCGGATGCAGGAAATGCTGAAGGCGATGGAAGAAATTAATTTATCTTCTGCGAACATTTCCAAAATTATTAAGGTAATAGATGATATCGCTTTCCAGACGAATATTCTCGCACTGAATGCCGCTGTTGAAGCGGCAAGGGCCGGCCAGCACGGTAAAGGTTTTGCCGTTGTCGCTGAGGAAGTGAGAAATCTTGCGGCAAGATCCGCAAACGCAGCAAAAGAAACAACCGAAATGATAGAGAATTCAATTAAAAAATCCGAGGATGGTACAAGAATCTCGAAGGAAACCGACTGTACGGAAAACGAGGGCTTTCTGTTCATTGGGCATTCAGAGTCGCTGGGCAAGGAAGAAACAAAGTATAAGTATGTTATGCCTGCGGTATACAGAAAAGAGTAGAGGTGTAATGATATGCCCGGAAACAAAAAGATAAAACTGCTTATAGTTGACGACAGTATTGTATTCAGGGAAATTTTGAAAAAGAAAATATCGGCTGATGAAGGGATAGAAGTTGTTGCGACTGCCCATGATCCTTTTGACGCAAGGGACAAAATCATCCGGTTCAGACCCGATGTCATAACCTGTGATGTGGAAATGCCAAGAATGAACGGAATAGAATTTGTCCGCAGACTTATACCGCAATATCCGGTACCGGTAATTATGGTAACCACACTAAGCGATACCGTATTTGACGCGATGAATGCCGGAGCCGTGGACTTCGTCGTAAAGCCCGATGCAAGATCGTCCAAGGATGTTGAGAACTTTATTCTCGAAATGATCCACAAGATTAAAGTCGCCGCTTCCGCGAAGGTACTGCCTTCAAAATCGGATACTGCCCATATAATCAGCGGGAATGACATAACCGGAACGGACGGAATAATCGCAATAGGAGCTTCAACAGGAGGAATTGAAGCTATCTCGCATATTTTGCAATGCCTGCCTGTCAACATACCCGGAGTCGTAATAGTTCAGCATATCCCTCCCGTTTTTTCCCGCATGTTTGCGGAAAGGATGAACGCTTCAATACAATTGACTGTAAAAGAAGCAAAAAGCGGTGACTACGTGGAAAGCGGGTGCGTGTATATAGCTCCGGGAGATATGCATATGGCGGTAAAGAAAATCGGCAGCAGATATAAAATTGAGTGTTTCAAAGGGGATAAGGTTAACGGTCACCGCCCTTCCGTAGACGTATTGTTTGACTCTGTTGCAGCAAGCGCGGGTCCGAAGGCTCTCGGGGTTATCCTGTCAGGAATGGGCTATGACGGCGCGAAAGGGTTGCTTAACATGAGAAAAGCAGGAGCACACACCATCGGTCAGGATGAAAGCTCCTGCGTTGTTTACGGTATGCCGAAAGTGGCATACAACATCGGGGCGGTTGAAAAAGAAACTTCACTGCAGCAAATCCCGATGCTGATAATATCGTGGGCGAAAAATATCAAATGAACAGTTTATTTTTCTTTCGCAAGTTCGGTTATCGATGTAACCAATGACGCTATATTCTGTATTTCCGACGGAATGATTATTTTCGTCGATTGGCCGTTGCCCACCTGGACAAGGGATTCAAGACTCCTGAGCGCAATAACTTCCTTCGAAGGCGCCGCTTCGTTAATCAGCTTTATACCTTCGGCGGTGGCTTTCTGGACTTTGAGAATTGCCTCTGCTTCACCTTCGGCTTCACGAATCTTCGCTTCCTTTATTGCTTCCGCTCTCAGTATCGCCGCCTCTTTTTCGGCCTCGGCCTCCAGAATGGCCGATTGTTTTCTTCCTTCAGCGACAAGAATCGCAGCCTTTTTTTCGCCTTCCGCTTTTAGTATTGCTTCACGGCGCTCACGTTCAGCTCGCATTTGTTTTTCCATCGCGTTTTGTATGTCGGCCGGCGGTATGATATTTTTCAATTCCACACGGTTAACTTTGATACCCCACGCGTCGGTTGCCTCATCAAGGATTGAGCGCATTTTCGCGTTGATTATGTCACGCGATGTAAGCGTTTCATCAAGTTCAAGATCGCCTATAATGTTTCTTAACGTTGTCGCCGTAAGGTTTTCAATAGCCGACATCGGCCGTTCCACACCGTACGTATACAGTTTCGGATCCGTTATTTGAAAATACACTACCGTATCTATCTGCATAGTGACATTATCCTTGGTAATAACGGGCTGCGGCGCGAAATCAAGCACGCGTTCCTTAAGCGAAACGCGGTTCGCTATTTTGTCTATTAACGGAACCTTGATATGCAGGCCTACCTGCCAGGTTTCCTTATATGCCCCAAGCCTTTCGATAACATAAGCGTGTGCCTGCGGCACAACCCTTATATTCTGAATAATCAGAATGATAATAATGAAAACAAGTGCAATTAATGCCCAAATCATTTAATTCACCTTCCCTTTCCGTTATTCACCGGTTTTCGCATTTGCATCGTCAATAGCTTCCACCACCAGTTTGACCCCTTCTATTGCTTTTACGCGCACCTTTGAGTCCAGCGGTATAGCTTCCCCATTTTCCGATACGGCCGTCCAGATTTGTCCCCAAACCTTTACCTGGCCGGGGTCAAACTTCTCTATCGGTTTGATGACAATACCCTCGCGCCCGATAAAACTTTCAGCGTTTGTTGCATGAGTACCTATTTTAAAAAACTTCTTCGCAATTGGTCTCGTATAAAAAAGCATTATTATTGATGACAGCAGAAAAACTGCAAACTGAAACAACGGATGAACACTCGTCAGAGAGACAAGAAAAGCAAACAGCGAGCCTATGGCAAACCAGATGGTTGTCAGCCCCAAAGTAGCCGCTTCAATTATTATCATCAGCACCATAAGCCCAAGCCATACATAAGGCATTGATTCAACTCCGAATATAGGCCATCCCTCCCTCCGGTTAATATAACAAGAATAATTTCCCTCTGTTCCGTCCCGGAAAATAAAATTGTTGATTAAACAGCAGCCAATACCAATTATATGCTTAATTATAACGAAAAAACATATAATCTTTTACTGTTCAGTGCCTGGTGTTGATTTACTCCAGAAGACATACCGTCAGGAAGCAATATATGCCGTTTCCGGCAAGAGCAGCTTTCATCGGGGTTTTGTATCAGCCTGCGCGGTGAACCTGCTTAATTTTATTCTATCACACCGAATATATAAAAACAATGAAATAAATTATCGAACCGGTTGCGGAAATAAAACAAAACATTGACATATTTCGTCCAATACTATAGAATGTAACCAGATTTATACAATGAATGCCAAACTCTTACAGATTTCGATACTTAGTAAGGAGTACATATGAAGAAAGAACTGGAAAAAGCACGAAGGTATCTCTATGCGTTAATTGAGACAGGAACTACGGAAGAGATTATCGAAGCAAGCCGTTACCTTGACGAACTGATACTCAAAGAGGTCATCCGGTCAAAATGTCAGAAAAACGTAAATAACAATTAAACGAGAAATGAAACGGGGCTTCCGGCCCCGTTATATCCTGCTCAAAAACCTTCCGGTACGCTTTATCGCTTCCGTAAGGTTCTCTGTTGACGTAGCGTATGTAGCGCGCACAAAACCTTCACCGCATTCGCCGAATGCATTCCCGGGCACCATAAGCACTTTTTCTTCCATAAGCAAACGTTCGCAGAACTCATCCGATGTCATTCCCGTTTTGCGTATATCGGGAAATACATAAAACGCTCCCTTCGGTTCAAAGCAATCAAGGCCGATTCCGCGGAAACCGTTCAGCACAAGCCTTCTCCTGCGGTTATATTCCTTAACCATATCCGCAACTTCGTCATCGGAGTTTTTTAGCGCTTCTATAGCGGCATACTGGGCTGTGGTTGGCGCACACATGACAGCATACTGGTGGATTTTTTTCATCTGCTCCATAATATCCCTGTGCGCGCATACGAATCCGATTCTCCACCCGGTCATCGCGAATGCCTTGGAAAAACCGTTTATCACTATCGTTCTGTCTTTCATTTGATCAAAGTTTGCTATCGAAACATGCTGCCCCTCATAAGTCAATTCCGCATAGAGCTCATCGGAAATAATCATTATTTCCTTGTCTTCCAAAAAGTCGACTATATCGGCGTAATCATCATACTGCATTATCGCGCCTGTCGGGTTATTCGGATAAGCCAAAATCAAAACTTTCGTTTTTCCGGTTATAACTTTTTCCAAATCTTCGCGCTTGAGACGGAATTCATTTTCAGACTTTAATCTTAGCGACACGGGAGTCGCCCCGGCAAACAACGTGCAACCTTTATATGCGACAAATGAAGGTTCCGGAATAATAACCTCATCGCCGATCGTGGCAAGGGCCCTGATAGCCAAATCAATCGCTTCGCTCCCGCCCACCGTAACAAGGACTTCTTCCTCCGGCGAATATTTCAGATTGAAACGTCTTTCCATATAGCGGCATATTTCGCGTCTAAGCTCAATTGCTCCGGCATTCGACGAATAATTCGTATATCCTTTTTCAAGAGAATATATGCCTTCCTCACGAATATTCCACGGCGTGACAAAATCAGGCTCCCCTATCCCGAGTGAAATAACGTCTTCCATCTCATTTATCAGGTCAAAGTACTTTCTTATGCCTGAAGGAGGAACAGCCGTGATATGCCGGCAGAGCATCTTTTTTATGTTCATAATACCACGGCCTCTCTGTTGTCTTTGTATTTCTGTTCGAAAATTACGCCTTTTTCTTTATATTTTTTAAGGACAAAGTGCGTCGACGTACTTAAAACAGATTCTATCGGGGCGAGCTTTTCAGCCACAAACAATGCCACTTCCTTCATTGATTTGCCTTCGACCGTAACAAACAAATCATAGTCGCCCGACATTAAGCTTAAATGTGTAACCTGAGGATACTGGTAAATTCTTTCGGCTACCTTATCAAAGCCGCGGCCTCTCTGCGGAGTCACTCTTACTTCAATATATGCAGTAACAGTATCATTATCGGTTTTTTCCCAGTCTATAAGCGCGGGATATCCCAGTATAATATTGTTTTCTTCCAATTCTTTTATCATTTCGGCTACTTCTTTTTCTTCGACACCAAGCATAACCGCAATCTGCGAATTGGTCAGCCGACAGTTTTTCGCGAGTATTTCCAGCAGCTCGTTTTTCATAACAATCCTCCTAAAAATCCCGCAATTTTACTGCGGGATTTTGTTATTAACATATTAATTATATTATTTTAACAGTATATCATTCCATCTGATTTTCGTCACTAATAATTTCTGCACTTTCATCTTCCGATACTGCCCCGTATTCGTCTTCCGCGTCATCTGCGTTTTCGTTTCCGCCGCCCGTTTCTTCCACGGTGTAGTACTGCTCCTTCTGCTCAATATTCGTTATCGTTTCGTTAATCTCCTGCTCGTACCTTGACAGAATACCGGTAATCTGGCTCTTTAAACTTTTCAGTTCCCGCTTTATATCCACGATCTTTTCCTTTTCCGATTCAAGCAGCTGATCGAGCCTTGCTTTTTCCTCGACCGCTCGGTTTCTTGCTTCTTCCATCATTGCTTCGGCCTTTTCCTGGGCCTGCATTAATACTCCTGCGATCTTTTCCTTATCCCTTATCAAATGCTCCGCTTCCTTCGAAATCTGTTCATACTTTGCGGTTAACTCTTTTATTTGAAATTTCAGCATTGCGTTTTCATCATCTTTTTCCTTGAGTCTTTGATCAAACTCGCGTATAATCCTCTCGATATACGCATTCACATCAGAACGTTTAAACCCGAACATCGCGGTTCCGAATTTTTTTTCGCCTGCCACAATAATACCCCCTCTTGCCGGTATTTGTTTTTCGAAATTCCGGCGTGCGATTATATAGTATATCTCAAAAGGCTATACGGCAAAGACGTTAAAATACGGAATTTGTTTTATTAACCATCTTATGCAAAGCCTTCTAATTTAATATCGGCAGGAGCAAGATTTATATTATACAGTAGTATATAGCAAAAATACCCTTTTTACAATATGCCAATCTTACAACAGCTAAAAGCTGTTTGAAAATGTTTTAATACATCCTTTTTGTAAATAATAATAAATAAAACCTGATGCAAACACCGTTCAATCTTTACATGAAAGGATGTACTTTGATTATGCATATTCTTGGAAAAATCAAGGTTACGGCAGAACTGCCCCCCGAACTGGCCAGGCTTAAAGACATCGCATTTAACCTGTGGTGGTCCTGGAATAATGAAGCTATTGATCTATACCGGGCCATAGACTTGCCTTTATGGGAAAAACTCAATAAAAACCCTGTGCGCTTTCTGCAGGAAATAAACAATATGAAACTCCGCAGGATGCTGTCCGATCAGTCTTTTATGGCCAAATACCGGTATGTTGCCGAACGGTTTGAGCAATATATGAACAATACCGGCGGTACATGGTTCGCGAGCAATTATCCGGATAAAATGTCCGATAACATTATATATTTTTCGGCTGAATACGGGCTTCATGAGGTACTTCCGGTCTATTCGGGCGGGCTCGGCGTACTGTCCGGGGATCACTGCAAAACCGCAAGCGATCTCGGGCTACCGTTTACGGCGATAGGCCTGTTTTATAAACAGGGTTATTTCAGCCAGAGAATAAACAGGGACGGCTGGCAGGAAACAGCATTCACAACCCTTGATGTATCGCATCTGCCCGTCCGGACGGTTCTTGACAGTGAGCAGAAACCGCTCTTAATAAACATTGATTTGCCAGGACGCAGGGTATACGCGAAAATATGGCAGGTTCACATCGGACGCATCAACCTTTACCTTTTGGATACGGACATTCCTGAAAACAACCAGTATGACAGGGGTTTAACCGCAAGATTGTACGGAGGTGACCGCGAAACGCGAATCCAGCAGGAAATACTGCTCGGAATAGGCGGAGTAAAAGCACTGGATGCTTTAGGGATCAATGGAACTGTATATCACATGAATGAGGGACATTCCGCCTTCATGGTGCTTGAATTGTGCAGAAAGCTGATTAATGAAAAGAACCTGTCATTCGACGAAGCGCGCGAAGCAGTTGCCTCATGTTCGGTATTTACGACTCATACGCCCGTGCCTGCCGGCAATGACGTATTCCCGCTTGATATGATAGACCGGTATTTCAGCAATTACTGGGAACAATTACGGCTGCGCCGTCATGAATTCATGAGCCTCGGCTTAAAGCCGAGCGATCCGCATAATTTCAATATGACGGTTCTCGCTCTTAACATGTCCGGCAAAAGGAACGGAGTCAGCGAACTGCACGGCGCCGTTTCAAGAAATATATACAACAGCATCTGGCCGGGCACACCGGAGGATGATGTGCCGATATCGCACATAACAAACGGCATACACACGCTTACATGGCTGTCGCCGAGTTACAAATACCTGTTTGACAGATATCTTCCGGGCAACTGGCAGGATAAATTATATGAACCCGGAATATGGGACGCTGTCGACAGGATACCCGATGAAGAGCTGTGGAAGATACACTGCGGGCTCAAATCGAAGATGGTGAAATTCGTCCGTGAAAAGCTTAAATCGCAGTACCGGATGAACGGACTCCCGCTTTACGATCTTAACAGCCTTGACAGGCAGCCCGATGAAAATATACTTACAATAGGATTTGCAAGGCGCTTTGCCACGTACAAGCGCGCAAACCTGATATTCAGGGATATGTCGAGAATCGAACGGCTGCTTAACAACGTAAAAATGCCCGTCCAGATAATTTTCGCCGGCAAGGCGCATCCTGCCGACAGGCCTGCCCATGAGATCATCAAGCATATACACGATATATCGAGGATGGAGCAGTTCAAAGGGAAGGTTTTTCTTATTGAAAACTACAACATGACATTGGCAAGAAACCTTGTCCAGGGCGTCGATGTCTGGCTCAACAATCCGAGGCGGCCCCTTGAAGCGAGCGGCACAAGCGGGCAGAAAGCAGCTATAAACGGCGTATTGAATTTCAGCGTTTTGGATGGCTGGTGGTGTGAAGGATATAACGGGAAAAACGGCTGGGTAATCGGAGATGATACGCTTTACGACAGCGAATCCCAGCAGGATGATGCCGACAGTGAATCGCTGTACGATATCCTTGAAAACGAAATAATTCCGCTTTACTACCAAAGAAACGAACACGGCATTCCGGTAAAATGGGTAAAAATGATGAAGGAATCTATAAAATCATTAACCCCCGTATTCAATACGCACCGGATGGTACAGGAATATACGCGCGGTTTTTACATTCCTTGCATTGACAGGGTTAAACAGATAAAAGACTCCGACTATAATTTCGTAAAAGTTTTGTCTTCGTGGAAGGAAAAAATCCGCAGCTCATGGCCCCAGGTACGGATACTCACGTACAAGGAAGGAAACGGGCATAAGGATAAAAACGTGAAATCCGACGAACCCGTTACTTTTTACGCAGTGGTTCAACTGGGGAACCTCACTCCTGACGATGTCCTCGTTGAATTATACTATGGACCCGTAGACGGCAGTAAAATAAGCCAGGGTGAAAGCGTGGAAATGACCGTTGCCGGGCAGCACGACTCTTCCGCTTTTCTTTATTCGGCGACTGTTTCAATCACGGACGGCGGTGAATACGGCTATTCATTCCGGATTACGCCGAGGCACGCAGGCCTGTTCAATAAATATGAAATGCCGTTTATGAAATGGGCGTCCGACTGATATTTTTTTGTTGAAAACACATCCATACAAGAGTATAATTAGGTTTGTTGATTGATCAATCCGCATCAAATGGAGGTGGTAGAATGGAAGACGGCCCTGGTAATACTTACACTTATCCATACAGCCAGAATGCGGCTGCTGTCCTGTTCTGCCGCCCCAGTCCGGTTTGTTGCAGCATGCGTGTTTCTCATGCATGACTATTTTCCATTGAAACATAAATAAGCAGCAAATAATACCACCGGCGGCAAACCTGTTCCCTGCTTTTTTATTATCTGCACCAGGTTGTTACTTTTCCATACCTTTTTACCGGGTTCAAACAAAGCGAAGGGAGGTTTTTGCTGTGGATTTTGAAAAGATCAACCTTTTGGTAAACGACAAAGACTATACGACATTAAAGAATGAATTAGTCAAAGCCCAGCCGTACGATATTGCCGAATTTATCGATTCTCTCGAAGGAAAACAGGCTTTGCTGATTTTCAGGCTGCTTCCGAAAGAAGTCGCCGTTAATGTGTTTGCACACCTTTCCAAAGAGCGTCAGGCCGAACTGTCCGAACATATAAGCGAAAAAGAACTCGCGGACATCGTATCGGATTTATATTTTGACGATAAAATAGATTTTCTTGAAGAAATGCCTGCAAACGTTGTAAAAAAGATTTTAAAGAACACAAGCGCCGTTGAGCGCAGGCTTATAAACCAGTTCCTTATGTATCCGGAATATTCGGCCGGAAGCCTAATGACGATAGAGTTTGTCGATTTGAAAAAACAGATGCGTGTCGGGGATGCACTCGAAAAGATAAGAAGAACAGCGCCCGACAAGGAAACAATATACACCTGTTATGTCATTGATGCCGAACGGCATCTTGAAGGCACTGTTTCGCTTAAGGATCTTGTTCTTGCTCCGGTTGATAAAACCCTTGAAGAAATTATGCACAAAGAACCCCTGTTTGTTAAAACCCACGACGACCAGGAATATATTGCCGACATTTTCAAAAATTATGACCTGTTAGCAATACCTGTTGTGGATAACGAAAACAGGCTTGTCGGAATTATTACGATTGACGATATTGTTGACGTAATCGAAGAAGAGAACACCGAGGACTTTTACAAAATGGCTGCCGTGCAGCCCCCCGATGAGGAATATATTAACGCGGGTGTTTTGACGCTTGCCCGAAAAAGAATTGTCTGGCTCCTGTTTTTAATGGTTTCGGCTTCTTTTACGGGATATATCATAAGACATTTCGAAGATGCACTGCAGTCGGTAGTGGTTCTCGCCGCGTTTATCCCAATGCTCATGGATACCGGGGGTAACGCGGGTGCCCAGGCATCTACCATGGTTATCAGAAGCATCGTTCTCGGTGAAATAGACTTTAAGGATATATTCAGGGTAATTTGGAAAGAAATACGGATAAGTTTTATAGTTGGGATTATTCTTTCGGTTTTGAATTTTGCGAGAATTTATTTTATCGAAAGGTATCCGCTGCCGATTGCGCTGACAGTATCGGTAACACTCATTTTTGCGATTATAATCGCAAAGATTATCGGCGGAATGCTGCCGATATTGGCAAAGAAGCTGAAGCTCGATCCGGCAATCATGGCAAGCCCGCTTATTACTACACTCGTCGATGCCCTTACATTAATGATATATTTCTTCTTTGCAATCACGTTCATAGGGATAAACGTCAGTTGACGAAAACTCTCTATGCCTCACATGTGTTAATCAGGGAAACGGATTTGACAGGCACGGAAGACGGGGCTCGTACCCCGCTTCTTCACGTGGCTTCCTCCAGCTTTTTCAGCATTTTAACATGGTCTATGCCGGCTTCCTTGAATATTCCGCCGACTGCTTCAAAACCCAGTTTCCTATAAAAATCGACTGCGGTAAGCTGTGAATGCAGGATAAATTCGTTTACCCCTTTTTCCGACCCGATTTTTATCAGCTCTTCACAGATTTTCCGGCCTACTCCTTTTCCGCGTTCGGATTTAACTACCGCAACGCGGCCGATTTTAGCGCTGCCGTCAAGTATGACAATTCTCCCGCATCCTACGGGTTTGTCGTCACGGAACGCAACGACATGTTCGGCCGAAGCGTCATATTCGTCTATTTCAATTTCTTCCGGAACGCCCTGCTCATAAACAAATACTTCAAACCTGATCCGGCAGGCCATATCATACAATGAGCTGTCCGTAACCCTTTTTACAACTACCATTTCACATTTCCTTTCGAAGAACAGGTATAAAAACAGGCTGCCGGCTCCCGCTATTTTGACAGAATAACCCTCGCGGGCGCTCCTTCCGAGCCCTTTAAAAGCATCGGCAGGCAGACATAATTATATATTTCAAGGGCTATATCCTTAAGCCATAACCCTTCAATAATCAGCACACCGTTTCCAAGCAGCAGCTTATGCACTTCATGCTCCTTGCTTCCATACCTTTCTATCGATAACGCATCTGTTCCTATAACCTTTATCCCCGCTTTGACAAGGTGCACAGCGGCCTCATACTCAAGGGCCGTAAAGGCAGTATCGAAAGGTTCTTCAAGCGTCCGCATGCTGCTTGACGTTTTAAAAAAGACTGCGTCCGCTTCTTCCCTATTAACGTTTTTTACATGCTCGTACCGTATGCTCTCAAACTGCTGCACATCAATTATCTTCACCCTTCCTGTGAAAAGGTTTATGTCAATCTTTTCAACGCTTTCACCGTTATCGAGAAAATGAAGCGGTGCATCAACATGCGTTCCGGCATGAACGCCCGCATGCAGCCGCGATATATTGGCCGCATCGCCTTTTGAAATAAAGGAAGTTCGTTCAATAATCACATCTTCATCGCCCGGCCATACGGTCATGCCCGTAAAAATTGGCCTCGTCACATCAATTAATTTCATAATACCAACCCTTCCGATATTCGATTAGCACATATTTGATTTATATTTTAGCAAACCTGTCCGAAAAAAGATAATGTTTTTTTTCGCCGCCACGGAATGAAGCATTATCCGGTCAAAACAGAAAAACGTTAAGCCCGGGTTGATATCGGATGCCGTTTGTAATATAATATCTCAATCTATTTTAAAAACAACGCGGAAGATGCGCTGCGCAGCTCCATGCGTCCGAATTTCTCCCGTTACTTTAAAAGCGGCATACCCGCTTATAAAAGAGCAAAAGATATATACTATTCCGGAGGGAGGTAAAAGAAATGCAGAATGAAAGAACGGCCGAAGAAGCAAGACTGAAAAAAACCCTTGATGAAATCAACCGCCAGCTGCGCGTAAAATATAACGATAAGCTCGCCTTTGAAAAAAATATGCGTGAGACGTATAAGAATATGTGGGAGGAAGTCGAAGGAGCCCCGGTAAACCTGAATGATCCGGAACAGTTGATTAGGGCCAAGTTTTACCTTGATGACATGCGGAATATGGAAAGCGCTTTTAAAAGCTCGGCACGCAAGATTAAATACCTCGAAAAAATGCGCGATAATCCTTACTTCGGCAGGATCGACTTCCGGGAAGACGGCGAAGACGGGCCTGAACAGATATATATAGGCATATCAACCCTTCAAAACGAAAATAGCCTTGAGATTTTAGTATATGACTGGAGAGCCCCGATATCGAGCATGTTTTACGATTACGAACCCGGAAGAGCGCAGTATTCGTCTCCTTCAGGGATCATTAAGGGCAATCTGCTGCTGAAAAGACAGTACCGCATAAAAAACGACCGGATCGAGTATATGTTCGATTCGGACATAAAAATCGATGACGAAATTCTGCAGGAGATTCTTGGGCAGAGCAAGGACGAAAAAATGAAAAGCATTGTTACGACAATCCAGAGGGAGCAAAACCGCGCAATACGCGATGAAGGACACAGGCTCCTGATTGTCGAAGGTCCCGCCGGAAGCGGAAAAACATCCGTCGCGCTGCACCGTATAGCATATCTCTTATACCGTTACCGGGACAGTCTGGACAGCTCCAATGTAGTTATATTTTCGCCAAACGAAATGTTTAACGATTATATATCCGAAGTGCTGCCTGAACTGGGTGAAGAAAATGTCCGCCGGACGACCTTTATGGAATACGCAAAAAACAGCCTGAAAACAAAGTTCAAAATTTACGGCTTAAACCACCAGATGGAATTAATACTTTCATTTAAAGATTCACTGTACTACCGCGATATCATTGAAGCGATACGGTTTAAATCGTCCGTCCGGTTTTTATCCGCCCTTAAGAAATATACGGCCCTGCTTGACAATAAGCTCGGAAATTTCGAGGATTTCTCAATACGGAATAAAACAATCATATCGGCCGCGGAACAGGCTTACCTGTTTCATAAAGAATATGCCTACCTTCCGTTTCTCCCAAGGCTTATCAAAATCAGGAACCGCATTCTTTTTCTGATTAAGAAAGGAGAAGAAGAAAGAATTGCCGAGCTTATGAAACAGTATGAATCGCGTCCCGAATGGAGCGACTTAAAACCGGCAGAGCGGAAGAGCAGGGCAGCCCGCATCGTTTTGAAGGAATTCAAACCTCTGCGTGAAAGAGCGCGGCAGATCGGAAAAATGAAAATTATCGATATTTACAGGGAGTTATTTTTAAATGTCGATCTCCTGCAAACGCTGGTCGATAAGCAGGAAACCGCCGAAACCCTGGCGGAAATATCGAAAATAACGCTGCGCCAGATAAACAAGGGAAGGTTATACCTTGAGGATTTGGCTCCCCTGTTGTATTTGCAGGGCAAATTGAACGGAATGCCCAATACCGCTTCGATAAAGCATGTAATTATTGATGAAGCCCAGGACTATACGCCCGTTCAAATGCAGATTATCCGCGAACTTTTCCCGAACAGCAGTTTTACAATTGTCGGGGACCTGAACCAGAGCATGAACCCGTATGCGAATATCGGAAACTTGTCCACCCTAACGGAAATTTTTGATTTTCCCGGAAAATCCGTTCATATAAAGATGGGCAGAAGCTACCGTTCGACAGCGGAAATAACACGGTTTTGCAACAGAATACTGTCAATTGAACAAAATATTGAATTTGTTGACCGGAAAGGCCCCCTTCCGTATGTCAGGATTGTCCGGGACATGAATGAATGCGTTGAAAAACTTAGCGACGATATAAGGAAAATTACCGAAGAAGGATACCACTCCATTGCAGTCATCGGGAAGAACATCGAGGAAACAAGGGACATTTACCGTTTATTAAAAACGGTTACGGCATGTCATCTCGTTGTAAAGGAAGATTCCGAATTTACGGCAGGGGTAACCGTAATAGCCTCATACCTTGCAAAAGGGCTTGAATTTGACGCCGCTCTTGTTCTAAACCTTTCAAATCCCTACGAAGGCACGGAGGAACAGCGCCTTTTCTATACGGTCTGCACGCGTGCGCTGCACCGGTTGGGTATATATACATTGAATACACTGCCTGAGTATATAAAAAACATACCTGAGGACATGTACAGCGTAATACGGTAATTCACTGCCGGTATTACTCAAGGTATACGCCCTGTTCTTTCAGTGTTTTTTGCAGCAATTTAACATCAAGTGTCCTTGGACTGACACCGGTTTTTACACATAAGGCCGCCGCAGTTCCGACAGCCTGCCCCTGCGCCATGCAGGATACGGTGTTCCTTGTTGACATATGCGCTTCCCAGTCGGTACTAATCAGTCTTCCCGCTACAAGAAGATTTTCCACTCCCCTGGGCAGCAATGCGCGGTAAGGAATACCATAAACTCCCGCGTTTTTGATCGTAATCCTTGGAGCACAGTCGTGGAAACCATAAACTGCGACCTCATCATCGAACCTTTTGGCATTAATTATTTCATCTACGGTAATATCATGTTCGCATTCAACTATCCTCGTCCGTCTTACGCCGAAATGGATCGGCGTCCAACTGATATAAGAGTTTTCAAAGCCTGGAATATATTTTTTCAAAAGCCTTGACATTTCAATAACCTGTTTTCTCAGTTCCATTTCAGCCCGTGTAATTTCTTCAACATCGAGAGCATCGAGCGGTTTTATATTGGTACAGTTTATGAAAGACATATCATTTTCATGAACGGATACGGTCAACGGCCCGAACATGCCGTGCTTTTCCATGTATTCCTTTATCTCGGGGATTCTCTTCAAGTCAAAACCAATCCTTACAATATTGTCGTCACAATCCCCTTTTTTTGCATAGGCGATTTGTGTAATCATGCCATTGGCTTCGAAAAAACTCACAGCTTTTCTGATATTCACATTTGCCATTCCGAAAGGCATGCCCACATGACCGTCAGGATACGTGTCAATGCATTTTGCGCCCGCTTTGTATGCCACATCGGCATCACCGGTAGTATCAACGACTATTTTTGCCAAAACCGCTTCCCTTCCCGATTTGTTTCGATAATTACCCCTTTTGCTTCGCTGCCCTCTTTTACCGTATCGACAATCATCGTATGCAGGAGCAGTTTAACACCCGCTTCACGCATCATATCGAAAATGACGCCCTTGTATATCTCCCGGTCAATCAAAGTAGCCATTGAATCATAAGAATACCCTTTTTCCTGTTCCACATGGCCGAAACTTCCGCCTGCTTCAACGAGCCTGTCAATAATTTCCTGCGGGATTCCCTTTACGACCTGCTTTTTTTCCGCACCGGGAAATGCCTTATACAGGTTGAAGAAACTGTGAAGAGGCCCGGCTCCGTTAATCATGCTTCCGCCAAGATGGCCGAACCGCTCAATGACAACCGTTTTTGCACCATTTCTTGCCGACGCCAGGGCGGCAATTGTTCCTGCCGTCCCCCCGCCTGCGACAAGCACATCACATTCCAGTCTGACGGGTGTATATTTTTCTCTTTCAATAATTACTTTTTCCATTTTTAACCTCATAACATATATTTATTATTTAACAAAAAATTCCCCCGTTCGCCGGGTGTTTCTATAATGTATTTTATACAACTTTTCTGAAATATGTAAGTCATAAAATCCGTTTCTTATGCGGAAGATGACGAAGCTGCCCCTGTACACGGCCGATTGTTTTATTTATAATAGATACTATGCAAATTCGTAACTATATTCAGAAGAGGTTAATTTATGAAATACAAAGCCGTAATATTTGATCTTGACGGAACACTGCTTGACACTATCGATGACCTCGCCGATTCGATGAACGCGGTACTGAAACGTGCGTCTCTCCCGGTCCACGATACGGACAGCTACAGGTATTTTGTCGGAACAGGGATTAGAAATCTCGTTCGCAAAGCACTGCCTGAAGAGCTTCGCACCGACGATAATATAAAAAGATATGCCGATGCTATGGCAAAGGAATATGGAGCCAGATGGGATAAAAAAACACGGCCATACGATGGCATAATCGATATGATTAACGCTCTTTCCGGAGCAGGCGCTAGAATGGCCGTGCTGTCGAACAAACCCCATCAGTTCACGTTAAAGGTTGTCGAAAAGTTTTTGCCGGCCGGCTGTTTCGAATACGTTTTCGGAGACAGGGAAGGCGTCCCAAAAAAACCCGATCCCGCGGGCGCTCTTGAAATCTCTGGCCTTATGAAAATACCACCCGAATATTTTCTATATGTCGGGGATTCCGATACGGACATGTTAACGGCAGTATCGGCAGGCATGTACCCCGTAGGCGTAAAATGGGGCTTCAGGAAGCCCGACGAACTAATCCGCGCGGGAGCGAAAACAATACTGGAAAACCCGCGAGAATTGCTCACATTTTTCGTAAAATGACTTCTATCCGGCCTGCCGCGCCAAAATAAAACTTTTTTTTGCGTACAATCCTGTAAAGGTATTTTATGCCCTGTTTGCCTTTTTATAAATCTCAAGGCATTCATCCCTGTCCAGTTTTTTAAACGAACCGAGCATGACTGTATTATTCCAGGTGCATTTTAAACTCACCGTATTTAATTCGTCTTCACTCAGAGGGCGGCCGATCAGCTCAACAATATTTACCGGCATCCCGATTTTCTTGAAATACAGTTCGGTCTGTTCTATGCCCTGTATTGCGAGGCTGTCGTCATCGCCGTTATTAATCCCCCACACGTTTTGCGCATAACGTTTGAAACGCGCAGGATTATTTTTATATACATGACGCGCCCACGAACCCCAGATAGCGGATAAAGCAGCACCGTGCGCCTTATCAAACATGGCCGACAGCTCATGGCTTAACCTATGCGTCGCAAAATCGCCTTCCCCTCCAAGACCGGTCAGGTCATTATGCGACACACTGCCCGCCCACATAATCTCAGACGCGGCTTCATAGTCAGAAGGGTCAGACACATATTTTTCCCCATATTTAATAACTGTCCGCAGTAATCCTTCGGCAAACTGATCAGTAAGCTCATTCCCGAGCCTTGATGTAAAATATCTGTCAAGGGTATGCATAAGAATATCGGTAACACCGCACCCGCGATGGTACCTGGGAACGGTTTTTAGCAGTTCGGGATTCATAAACGAAACCACGGGCCTGTTTGCATCGCTCGAGAAACCGCGCTTAAGCATACCATCCTCGTTCGTTATTACGCAGGAATTGCTCATTTCACTTCCTGAAGCGGCAATTGTCAGTATGACGGCTACAGGAAGGCGATTGACCGGCGTGGCTTTTCTCAGGAAATAGTCCCAGACATCCGTATCGGGGTTCGCCGCCCCTACCGCAATTGCCTTCGCCGAATCAATTACGCTTCCGCCGCCCACCGCGAGTATTAAATCAACATTCTCTTCCCTGCACATCGATATGCCTTTCCGTACAAGGCTTAATACGGGGTTAGGCTTAACTCCCGAAAGCGTAATATAGGATATGCCCGACTGCGCCAAAGAGTTTTGGACCCGGTCAAGCAGGCCTGAACGGACAACGCTTCCGCCGCCGTAGTGAATTAATACCTTTTTGGCTCCAAGTTTATTAATTTCGCTGCCTGCCGCCGACTCGGCGCCCTTTCCGAAAATAACTTTTGTCGGACTGTAATAAACAAATTCGTTCATATTATTCCCTCCTTAACCAATCTTTGTTTCATCAGTCACCCGTGCAGCGGCCCGGTGGTATCGGCATCAAATTACGTACTCCGCTGATCATGCTCCGCCGCCGTGAAGCCTTTCCTTCAACCGCCCGATGCTTTCGGAAAACGGAGGGTACAGTATGCCCATGTCGGTTATAATGGCTGTAATATAACGGTTCGGAGTTACATCAAAAGCGGGGTTTCTTACATTTACCCCGTCAGGAACAATACGGAATCCGCGGATATGCGTAACCTCGCGTGCGTCGCGCTCTTCAATCGGTATCTGAGTTCCGCAGCTTATCCGGAAATCTATTGTCGATACGGGCGCTGCAATATAAAACGGAATATTGTTTTCTTTCGCAAGCACGGCGATGCCGTAAGTGCCGATTTTATTCGCGGTATCACCGTTCGACGCAATCCTGTCCGCCCCAACAATGCAGCAGTTAACCTGCCGGGTATACATAAAATATCCTGCCATATTGTCACAAATCACGGTTACGGGAATACCGTCCTCTTTCAGTTCATATGCCGTAAGCCTTGCACCCTGGAGATAAGGGCGGGTTTCACACGCGAACACGCGGATCTGTTTTCCCGCGTCATGGGCTGCACGGACTATACCTAAGGCCGTGCCGTAATCACATGTAGCAAGACTGCCTGCGTTGCAGTGAGTAAGTATCGTATCCCCGGAACGGATCAGTTCGCTGCCTAATTCACCGATTTTACGGTTGCCTGTAACATCTTCTTCGTCTATTTGCCGTGCTTCCGCGAGCGCAGCTTCCATCATTTCTTCAATGCTTTTCCCGCTGTTCTCAATAACTTTATTTACAATCCTGTCCGCAGCCCAGAACAGGTTAACGGCTGTCGGTCTCGTACTTTTTATTTCCTCGGCAATGCGTTTGACTTCTTCAACGAAGAGAGTCCTGTCTTTTGTCTTTACCTCACCCATCCCGAGCACGATGCCGTATGCGGCCGCGGCACCGATAGCGGGCGCTCCGCGTATGATCATATCCTTAATCGCTTTCGCGACCTGTTCATAAGCAGAACATTCATGCCAGATTGTTTCTTCCGGCAGTCTTGTCTGGTCAATCAGCCTTAGTACGCCGTTTTCAAAATACAGCGGCCGCATAATATACCTCCGTTTATAAAGCAGAAATGCGTTAACGCTCTGTCATATTATCCTAAAAGTAAGCCGCTCCGCCGCAGGTAATCCACGCGACAATCATAGCGGTTACCAGCGACCCAAGATATACTTTTCCTGTCTTGCGGTAGAAATATGTAGCCACAAAAAACAGTACGAAAAACTGAGGGAAAATAAGCACAAGCGCGCTCATGAACGGGCCGTCGAATATCGTAAGGCCGGTCAGCGCCCAGCCTGTGCCGTATCCAAGCAAAAACGGAACATATTCAAAAAGCGAAACAATAACCAGGCCGCCGAGCATTACATATATGTTTTTCAGCCACCATACAAGCTGTGTTTTCGCAGGCGAATCATATTCCCTGAGGCGCATCTGCCCGAACAGCCTGACTCCGCCGTTAAACAGGAAAAACACAAGGAAGAACGGCAGGTACAACAGGAACTGCGCGAAACGGCCCGGTGTGAACGGGCGCAGGAAAGGCCATATAAACCTGAGATCGGTGTTGAAACAGCGGTAGCCGACGGTTGTCAGGACATACAGGAGCCCAAACATAATGACTGCCATAATAACGGTTTTGCCAATTATTTTCCAGTCAAGCACAGTCTTATCCCTGTCGAACGATATGCCCATGTCATACATTGTAACACCAAGCTCTTTTCCTTCCCCTTTTTTATACCACCTGCGGAACAGCAAAAACGCGATGACAAACAGGACATCGAGCCACAGGATCAGCCCTCCCGCCATAAGCGTTTTGAAAACGCCGTCGGGATACGGGAACAGCCCATGCCCTAACTGCGTCACAAACGGATAAAATACCGCGCTTAACAAAATGCTTGTTACAGCCATCCTGTGCCAGCTTTTCACGGGGGCCGTATACCTGTCAGGAAGCGGCTGCGCGACCGGGGCAAAGAATTTCAAAGTGAGAAGGAATGAACAAAGCGGCAGCAGCGAAATCACCGCGACCAGCAAAGCAAGACCCATGAGCAGTTCCCGCTTCATATATACCAAATCGGAAGGCGGTATATCGGGTTCAACCCCGAGCGCGGTCGTAAACCATTCCATCGCGGTGGAAATCGCTCTTATATTGTGTGTAACTCCCCTGTGCACTGTTTTCAGCAATTCCATGCGCCTCGCCGTGCCATCGGCAAAGCTGCCGTAGGTTTTATTCCATTCAACCGGCGCATCCTGGCCGCAGAATATTTTATACCTGAGTTCGGTTTTATTCAAATTCTCCGTTGTTGGCTTATAATCCCTGAAATAGTCAAACTCGTCATATTGTGCCTGAAGAAGCAGCACATTGCGGAACCTCACGTTTCCATTTTCATCCCGGACGGGTCCTTCAACTTCTCCGCACTGGATCACGATTGCGGCATGTTCCGGATTCTCGGCTGCAACGGTATACGAACTCCATGTCCCCATCGAATGTCCGGTAATTCCGATTTTATCCGCCAGTACATAATCCTGCGACTGAAGCCACCTGAAAGCGGCCGTACCTCCCATTGAAGAATCAATTATGCCGTCAACATTGTCAAAGTTCATTGCTGAAAAACTCATAAACATTTTAAACCGGTTCGGACCGGATTTGGATATATCATAACCCCTGTTTCTCATTCCAATCGGATTCTCACCGTGACCAAACTCGTCAATCGACAGCGCGACGATTTTACGCCGTGCAAGCTCAATCGCAAATGCCGCGTATGTATCCTTGTCATTCTGGTATCCGTGCATGCAAAGCACTGCCGGAGCGGGGTTTGAACTATTCACTCCGTCGGGAATGTAAAGCTTTGCGGTTATATAAGTCGATATTCCATTGTTTGTTGTGATTGGTATCCTGATCTGTTTTACGCCGACCTTCCCGAAATCGCTTTCAATATAAGAGGCGGCAAGGATTGACACAGCAGTTATTATCATACAGATAATAAATGCAAACAAGCTTTTTACTCTTTTCTTCTTCAACATAATACCCCCAAACCAATATTCTTCTTTTTTCCGAATATATCCGTTCAGGTTACACTTGTTTGCCGCCTCCGACGCAGCACAGATGCCGAGTTTATTTTACCATACAACAAGGCGGGAATAAAGGTATCCCATGTCAATAAAACAGGGTGTTTATTAACACATTTAAAAGCAAATTTTGTTATGGACTTAGCAAATAATATAATGATTTATGCGCTTAAAACAGTTAAAATAATATATGGAAAATCATTTGCCAAAGGAGGATTCGAGCTTATGTCCGATAAACCCAAATATCTCGATGAAAGTTTAAGTTTCGAGGAACGCGCCAGGGATTTGGTATCGCGTATGACTCTTGAAGAAAAAGTTACGCAGATGCTCTATAACTCTCCTGCGATTGAACGCCTCGGCATACCCGCTTATAACTGGTGGAACGAAGCTCTGCACGGAGTGGCAAGAGCGGGCGTTGCGACTATGTTTCCGCAGGCAATAGGCATGGCCGCAACCTTCGATGAAGATCTTATTTATAAAGTAGCCGATGTCATATCCACCGAAGGCCGGGCAAAATACCATGAGTTTCAGCGTAAAAACGACCGCGACATTTACAAAGGTTTAACATTCTGGTCCCCAAATATCAATATATTCAGGGATCCCCGCTGGGGCAGGGGTCATGAAACATACGGAGAAGACCCGTACTTAACGGGACGGTTGGGTGTAGCCTTCGTAAAGGGCATCCAGGGAAACGATAAAAAATACCTTAAAGCAGCCGCGTGTGCAAAGCACTTCGCCGTTCACAGCGGACCCGAAAGCGAACGTCACAGTTTTAACGCGGTAGTTTCGGAAAAAGATCTCCGTGAAACTTATCTGCCGGCATTCAAGGAACTCGTCAAGGAAGCCAATGTAGAAGGCGTAATGGGCGCATACAACAGGACAAACGGAGAACCGTGCTGCGGCAGTAAAACCCTTCTTAAGAAAATATTAAGGGAAGAATGGGGATTTAAAGGATATGTCACTTCGGACTGCTGGGCTATCAAGGACTTCCACGAATATCACGGGGTTACGAGCACGGCTCCCGAATCGGTCGCGCTGGCTGTTAACAACACCTGCGATCTTAACTGCGGAAATATGTTCGCGAACCTTTTAATTGCGCATAAGGAAGGCCTCGTTAGTGAAGAAGCAATTGATGAAGCTGTCACAAGGCTTTTCATAACGAGAATGAAACTCGGTATGTTTGATAATCCCGAGAATGTGCCTTATTCGAAAATCCCGTACTCGGTCAATGACTGCAGGGAACACCGCGAATTCGCGCTTGAAGTGTCCAAAAAGACTATGGTGCTGCTTAAGAACGAAAACAATATTCTGCCGCTTGATAAAAATAAAATCAAGTCCATTGCCGTTATAGGTCCGAACGCGAACAACCGCACGGCTCTGATGGGCAATTACCACGGTACTGCGTCAAGATATGTAACCGTTCTTGAAGGAATCCAGGACATTGTCGGGGACGATGTCAGGGTCTTTTATTCCGAAGGATGTCACCTGTATAAAGACAAGGTTGAGGAACTTGCCCAGCCCAGGGATCGCTTCGCGGAAGCAGTAGCTGCCGCCGAAATGGCCGATGTCGTCGTAATGTGCCTGGGTCTTGACGAAACGATAGAAGGCGAAGAAGGTGTTGCCGCCCAGGATTTCAGCAGCGGGGACAAGCATAACCTCGATCTGCCCGGCCTGCAGCAGGAGCTCCTTGAAGCAGTTTACCGCACGGGCAAACCTATAATACTCGTAATCCTCGCAGGAAGCGCGCTTGCGTTAACGTGGGCCGATGAACATATCCCGGCTATTATAATGGGTTGGTATCCGGGCGCCGAGGGCGGAAAAGCAATAGCATCGCTTATTTTCGGCGAATACAGCCCCTCCGGAAAACTTCCCGTGACATTCTACCGCACTGTTGAAGAACTGCCCGATTTCAGGGATTATTCAATGAAGAACAGAACGTACAGGTATATGGAAAACGAAGCGCTTTACCCGTTCGGATACGGTCTTAGTTATACCAGGTTCGAATATGGCAATATCAAAGTTGAAAAAGACACGATACAATCGGGCGAAAATTTCAACTGCTCGGTGAAAGTCAGGAATGCAGGAAATGTTGAATCTATTGAAACAGTACAGCTATATTTGAAAGATGTTGAGGCAAGCGTTGTCGTGCCGCGCTGGCAGCTCGCGGGAATCAGGCGCGTAAATCTCGCGCCCGGCGAAGAAAAGGAAGTCTCTTTCACAATAACCCCGCGGCAAATGGCACTGATCAACGACGAAGGCAAATGCATTCTTGAACCCGGTGTTTTTGAAGTATATATCGGGGGCAGCCAGCCCGATAGCAGGAGCGAAGCGCTTACGGGAACAAAAGTTCAAAAGGCCGTATTCAACGTTACAGGCGAACCGGCCGAACTTGAATATTAATAATTAAGCTTTTCATGACACCCTCCGCATACCAGGGTCTTACCGGTTGCTGTCCGGATGCCGCTTTAACTGCTGTGTATCCGGACGGCAACGCTGCTGTTCGGATAAAGCCGCAAATCGGCTGTTACCTGTTCAACGGACCCTGAATATATGGTATCATTATGCCGGAGGGTTTTTTTATGTTCCTTGAGGGTATGCACGAAAAAGGCTTATTCAAAGAAAATGATATGATCAGAGTAGTACTGAATACGGCAGAGAATTTTGATTACCCTGCGCACTGGCATAACGCGATAGAAATCGTATATTGCATTGAAAACGGTGTTGATATCAGGATAGGAAGCAGGTATATTCATCTTGACGAAAAAGATATCCTTTTTATCTGCCCGGGGGAGATACACGGGTTTAAAGCGCAGGAAGCAAAAGGAAAGCGGGCTTTTATCCAGTTTGATATAACCTCATTTGGCGGGCTTGACGAAATAATAAGCGCTTTTAATCCGCTGGTCAGCACGTTTAAACTCTCCGGCGCCAAACACGGTACGCTTCATAAAAAAATATCGGAACAGATTGACGGTATAATTGACGCGCATAATAAAAAAGAACTGTCCTATGCACTTTATTTAAAGGCAAGGATTTATGATATATTTTTCCTGCTTTCGACAAGTGCGGATGTCGATATTATGACCGATAGCCTCAAAAGCAGAAAAAATAAAATATACGGCCTTGAACGCCTTAATAAAGGCCTGTCTTTTCTCGAAAACAATTACGCAAACAATATTACGCTGAAAGACGCGGCAGCTGCGGCAGGTTTCAGTGAGTACCATTTTTCAAGGCTGTTCAGGGAGGTTACGGGTAAAAAATTTCTTGAATATTTAAATGAGTTTCGTATCCGCAAAGCCGAAACACTATTGAAAAAAACCGACATTTCAATATCCGAAGCAGCGTATGCCGTAGGCTTCAACAATACAACAACATTCAACAGGATTTTCAAGGCAATTAACGGCTGCACGCCGACGTGCTATAAAGCGAGAGTACGTTCGAACCAGGCCTATCATACCGAACTGCATCATATAAAATAGCCGGCCCGTCCTTATTTCACATCAGACAACAGCCTTTTTCACTTTAACGCCAGCGATAACTTTCTATGAACTTTATCAAAACCTTTTGCCGTGCAATTGTCTTTTCAAACCCGAAAGCCAGGAAAATCAATGGATAAATCTGGTGCGTCCCAGGTAACCTAATTGATAAATAAATGTAATCTCGTCCGGGGCAATATTATGTTAACATGTAAACACGCCGGTGAGTTTGCGTGTGCAAGAAATTGACATGCAATTGCGTTTATTATTGGAAGGAGGACAGAAATTGGGAAAACTGTTTAAATTCCCCGGCATTGTTTTACTGGCTGCTATTGTGTTAATTAACGTTTTTCCCGGCGCCGACTGTTATGCTTTATCGGAAAACGCACTATATTCCGCAAGCCATTGGGCGAAAAATGATATTGTTGAAGCGAACGATTTAAATTTGCTTACCGGTAACACTCAAGGTAATTTTCAAGCTAAAATCACAAGGGAAGAATTCAGCGAATTGGCTGTACAATTATATGAAGCGTTAAGTGGTAAAACCGCAAACGCGCCGGCAAACAATCCTTTTGTTGATACGCAGAACCCGGCGGTTGCCGCCGCGAATAAGCTCGGAATAGTTAAAGGCGTAGGAAACAACAGGTTTTTACCTGATAGCACGGCAACGAGGGAAGAAGTCAGCGTTATGCTTTATAACGCTATAAAAGCCGCAAAACCCGACTATAGTTTTAAATGCCTGAACGAACATGTATTCATCGATCAAAACGCTATATCGCCGTGGGCACAGGAAGCCGTAAAATACCTTTACAGCAGGGGTGTAGTAAAGGGCGTCGGAAATAAAACGTTCAGCCCGCGCGCCGCAACTTCCAGGGAAGAAGCGGTCATTATGGTGAAGAGAATTTATGAAGCTTTTCAAAAATCCGAACCCGAGGAACTGCCATCGCAGGTTTTCGATCCTGATATCGATATGCTGTCACGGGGCAGCGCAAGGAGCAATACAATAGAAACACTTAAACGGCTGATCTCAGCAGAAATCGGAAAACCGTACCAGTGGGGTGCAGCAGGTCCCGACAGCTTTGACTGTTCAGGCCTTGTATATTACATCTACGGCAAGCTTGGCATATCGCTGCCGAGGGTATCCGCTGCGCAGGCAAAAGCCGGAACTTATGTCCCTAAATCGGATCTGGTTTACGGCGACCTCGTGTTTTTCGCAAATGACGGGAAAAACGTGAACCATGTAGGTATATATGTCGGCAGCGGCGAATTTGTCCATGCTCCATCAAGCGGCAAAACAGTCAGGATATCCACGCTCGAATCGGGATATTATGCTAACACATATTACACAGCCAGAAGAGTAATTCCGTAATTATTATTGACTAAAAATGATTAATACGGGTTCTATAATAAATGTTGGGGTGTCGAAGTGATAACAACTTC
>Ga0134097_1000208_pt1 | contig 72509 bp, 69 predicted proteins | sample 8_3taG_FD_94450 | JGI IMG/M metagenome (GOLD analysis project Ga0134097, IMG submission 94450) | Switchgrass degrading microbial communities from high solid loading bioreactors in New Hampshire, USA - 8_30_10_142_A2 metaG | ecosystem: Engineered > Bioreactor > Semi-continuous > Anaerobic >... | reverse complement strand
TAGATGGTATAATAATCATGAGACTTGAACGCTCCTTTCTGGGAGGTAATGGTGGTTTTGCAGTTTCCATTATACCAGAGGCGTTTCAGGTCTCATTTTTATTATTAAGTTAACAGACCAAAAATATAGTCAGGGAGGTATGTTTATGAAAAGGCATGTGAGATTTATAGCGCTGATTTGCTGTCTTTTGCTTGTTTTCACCAGCCTGGCCGGATGCGGGGACAATGCCATTGAGCCTGTTGTTGAACCTGCTGCGCCGACCCCTGCAGAGAAAACTGTTGTTGAGCCAACTCCCACAGAGAAACCTGATGTTGAGCCAACACCTATGCCTGAAACGGGACAGCCGACCTCTCCTCCCAAAAACCAGGTCGATGAAAGCGAAATTCCACAATATGAAGGCTACACCCTTTTGTGGCATGATGAGTTTAACGGGACCAGCCTGAACACCGATATATGGAATATTGAGCAGCACAGACCGGGCTGGACCAACAACGAACTGCAGGAGTACACCATGTCAGGCGACAACGTATTTGTAAGGGACGGAAGGCTTGTCCTCAAAGCCATAAAAACACAGAAAAATGGAAAGGACTATTATACCTCCGGCAAGGTAAACTCGAGAAAAAAGGGTTTCCTGTATGGTAAGGTTGTTGTAAGCGCCAAAGTGCCTGAAGGACAAGGTTTATGGCCCGCGATCTGGATGATGCCCACGAATGAAGGCTATTACGGAAACTGGCCTAGGTGCGGTGAAATAGATATCATGGAGGTCCTGGGCAACCAGGCCCACATAGCCTATGCCACCGTACACTATGGTGAACCTCATGCGCAGCAGCAGGGTTTCAAAGTCCTGACCGATGGCACCACCTTTGCTGATGACTTCCATGAGTTTTCCCTGGAATGGGAACCCGGTGAAATGCGTTTCTATGTGGACGGGGAACTGATACATAAAGTAAATGACTGGTACACCTCGATAGGCGGAGAGGAAAAGCCTTATCCTGCGCCATTTGACCGGAGTTTCTTCGTTCAGATGAACCTGGCGGTAGGCGGCGACTGGCCTGGAAATCCTGATGAAACCACAGACTTTTCCAAGGCCGAGTTTGAAATAGATTATGTCAGGGTATACCAGAAGCCGGAGTATGACACCAATGTCAAAAAGCCGGAAAAGAAGTTCCGTGAGCCCCTGGAGGACGGAAACCTGATCTACAACGGCGATTTTGCCGAGGCAGAGGATCTGAACGACGATATCAACTGGAAGTTCCTTCTTTTCCAGGGCGGCCAGGGCACTGCGGAGATAAAGGATGGAATGATGATTATCAAGACCCAGAACCAGGGAACCGTGGATTATTCGGTACAGCTTGTACAGGCCGATCTTCCCATGTACAAGGGCAAAGAATACCGGATATCCTTTGAAGCGCGCGCATCGGAAGTACGGGATATGATCGTGTGCGTATCGGCTCCCAATGTCAACTGGATCAGATACTTCAAAGATACCCTTCTGACCCTGTCAACAGAATGGCAGACCTACACTTATGAGTTTAAGATGACCGAAAAGGATGACAACTACGGAAGACTGGAGTTTAACATGGGGAACAAAGGCTCTACGGCTGATATTTATATAAGAAATGTCCGCGTGGAGTTCATTGAGTAGCCCGCTGAATGACAGAATACCCCCCTATCCCCTTGCCATTTGGGGATAGGGGTTATTGCTATATGGTTGTTCATGATGGTGTGTTGCCAGCCGGCCTTACGGCAGGTACGGTTAACCGGTGCTTTTTCCTGTCGGCTTATGTTACTATAAAATATGATTATCTAATAACGGCAAAAGGAGTTTATCGAAAATCATGAAACTGAACAGAGGAGTTAACCTTGGGGGTTACCTGTCGCAATGTGCCCACACCCGGGATCATTACAGGTGTTTCATCAGCGAAGACGATATAAGGCAGATAGCGGATTGGGGACTCGATCATATCCGCCTTCCCGTTGACTGTGAGGTGCTGGAAACCGAGGAAGGCAAAAGGAATACCGAAGGGCATGGATATGTAAGCCAGGTTATTTCATGGTGCGAGAAATACGGCCTGAATGTCGTGCTGGATCTTCACAAGGCATATGGCTATGCTTTTATAAATGCTTTTGGCAGGCAAAAAAACATCTTGTTCGAAAGCCCGGAGTTAAAACAGAGGTTCATCAGGCTGTGGGAGAACATTGCAAGAGAATACGGGGACTGTGCCGTATGGACATATAAGGGAATGGATTTTGGACTGACAGATCCCCATTATGCCGATATAAGAGATGAGCTGATTTCATTGTGGACAGCAGGATAACCCTGAAAGGAACTATACGGCATGAAGAATAGACTGATGAAGCATCAGCTGCTTCGCACCCTTGTTGAACTGCGCGGCAATCCACGCGCCTGCGTTTATACCGAGCCCATGTGGGGCTTATCCATGAACCTGTGCCTGCCTTACGCCACGGTATATATGCTGACCTTCGGCATGAGTGATACGCAGGTTGGGATAGTATCATCGGTATATATGTTTTCCCAGATGATCTTCGCGTTTTTGGCGGGCGCTATAGTTGACAAACTGGGACGCAGAAAGAGCACCGCCATCTTTGATTTCCTGTCCTGGAGCCTCCCCTGCCTCATCTGGGCCTTCAGCCAGGGATTCTGGTTTTTCGTTGTGGCTGCGCTTCTTAACGGGATGATGAAGATACCTACCGTATCATGGGACTGCCTTCTCATAGAGGATGCCCCGAAGGATAAGATCACCCAGATCTATTCGCTGGTGATACTTGCGAGCAATCTCTCGGCTTTATTTGCTCCCATCTCCTCGGTCCTCGTGGCAAAGCTGACGCTGGCTCCGGCAATACGCATCCTATATATCAATGCTTTCGTTGTAATGACCGCAAAGCTGCTGATCTTGTTCAAATTCTCAACCGAAACAGCCGTAGGCAGGATCAGGCGCGAAGCGACACACGGCAAGTCGCTGGGCGAGCTTTTATCGGGATACAAGGGCGCGGCAAAAAAGATCAGGACCTCGAAAGGCACTATTTTTGCCATCATCATCAGCATACTGGTTGAGATCGCGGCCATGCTTGGAAGCACCTTCTGGCAGATAATCGTGTCAAAACGCATCGGTGTCCCGGACGAACTGCTGCCCATCTTCCCGATGGTAAAAAGTATTATCTCAATAATACTTTTCTTTACCGTTATAACGCATATACGGCAGGCAAGGCTGAAATGGCCGCTTTACGGAGGGTTTCTGAGCGCCATAATCGGATGCCTGCTGCTTATTTCGGTAAGAGGCACCGATTTTTTGGGATATCTGATCCTTTCGGTTTCGCTCATATTTGAAGCCTTGGGCGGCGCTGTTCTGGCTACGCTCAGGGAATCCCTGGTGGCGATTCATGTTGATCCGGCGGAACGCTCCAATATCCTGGCCCTGCTGCAAACCACGGTCATGCTGGTGAGCGTGCCCTTTGGATACATAGGCGGTATGCTGAGCGATATCTCAAGAGTACTGCCTTTTGTTCTCACCATCGGCCTGCTCCTTTTGGGAATCCTTGCAACGGCACTGTATTACCGCAGTGCTATAAGGGGAAATGAGAGTGGGTAAAGCCAGGGGAAAGCCAGGGAGACGGTCCCCGTGGCTTTAAAATCAGAGAGTGAACCAGAGGAACCGTCCCCCTGGTTTGAACCAGAGGAACCGTCCCCTTGGTTAGCGAGCTTTTACGCCATATCCCAGGGCGCTCAGGGTTTCCATTCCGGCCTTCATGGACTCCTCGTCCTCGAAGCGGATCTCCAGCGCCCCTTCCTCGTTTTCGCGGCTGTGTACAATGCCGATGTTCTTGATGTTGATTCCCTTTTGGGCAAGGGCTGTAGCAATGGTCGCTATGATGCCCGGCCTGTCCTCCACATCCACGACAATATCGTACTGCCTTTCGATTATGCTCTTTGGCATGTCCGCGATGGAGTTGCGGAAAGCCCTGGCGGTCGTGAAAAAACGAATGAGTTCATCCCGGTTTCCGTCTTTAAGGATCTCGCAGAAATCGGATAACTGGCCTTCCATTTCCGAGAGGGTCTTCAGTATCATTTCCCTGTTGGACAGGCAGATACCGGCCCAGAGATCCGGGGACGATGAGGCAATCCTGGTGATATCCTTGAAACCTCCTGCGGCAATGGTCTTCATATATCCATCCGGACCATCCAGCTCCCTCACAAGATTGACCAGGAGGGATGCCACAACATGGGGAACATGGCTTATGGCGGCCGTTGCACGGTCATGCTCTTCGGGCGTCATTTCAAGGGGAATGGCGCGAAGATCCCGGATAACGCTCAGCAAGAGCTGTTTATTATGTTCAGGTGTATTCTTACCTGGGGTAATTACATAGTAAGCATTTTCGAAAAGATTGGCCTTGGCGGCAGAATAGCCCGATTTTTCCGATCCGGCCAGGGGATGGCCTCCAATGAACTGGTTTGACACTCCAGCTTCGGCCATGATAAGGCTTACATCACCCTTGGTGCTGCCCACATCGGTTATAACGCAGTCGGACCTTATATGGGGCTTCAGCCTTTCCAGTACATCTTTCATGGCATAAACCGGCACGCAGAGGAAAACAATGTCGCAAACCCCAAACTCAGAAAAGTCAGGGGATACGGCAATGTCCACAACCCCATCGGAAAGGGCTTTGTCCACGACTTCCCGGTCCCTGTCCCATGCTGCAATGCGGTACCTGTCGTCTCTGCTCTTCAGGGCAAGGGCGATGGAACCTCCAATAAGCCCTAAACCGGCCAATCCGATCGTCACATCATTTTTCATCGAAACACACCTTCCGTACTACTGAAAATGCGCCTGTAAAGCGCCTTTTCGCCTGCATCTGCAACTTTGATTTTCCTGGCAGACAAAACCCCGGTTTTTCTGTGTGTTCGGCATATAGCCCGCCAGAGGTTTGCTAAAGCTTCAAATTACCGGTTTCCAGCAGCCTAACTGTGAACAGGATGCCCGATACCGTTTTGGAATCCTTAATGGCGCCGTCCATTATCATTTTGATGACGTCATCCATTTTATACTTAAACGCCTGAATAACCTCGTCTTCATCGGGGCTTGCCTCTCCCTTGGAAAGGCCTGTTGCCACATACACATGCAGCACCTCGTCAGAATAGGCCGCTGCCGGATATAGGGTCAGTATCTTGACTAACCTGCTTGCAGTGTACCCGGTTTCCTCCTTGAGCTCCCTTGCAGCGCACCGGGCGGGGTCCTCGCCTTCGTTCAGCCTGCCGGCAGGCAATTCCAGGGAAACCTCCTCTACGGGCTTCCGGTATTGCTCTACGAGTATTACATGCCCGTCTTCGGTTATGGGAACAATCACTGAAGCTCCCGAATGCCTTATGACATCCCTGTATGCTGCCTTCCCGTTGGGAAGCTCAACAGTCAGCCTCTCTATGTCAAAAATGAACCCTTTATGGACGGGTTCGGTCCTGATGGTTTTCTCGTAGTAGTTCATTCATATACCTCTTATCATTGCTTGCCGATTTCCCTTGCTTTTCTGGTGCATCCTCCCATGGCCCTTATTATGGCGCTTCTGAAGCCGGCTTTCTCCAATTCCGCAACGGCCTCGATAGTTGTTCCCGCAGGCGAGCATACCATGTCCTTGAGCTCTCCCGGATGCTTCCCTGTTTCCAGGACCATTTTCGCTGACCCCAAAACCGCCTGGGCTGCGAGCCTGTATGCCTTGTCCCTGGGTATTCCCGACTGTACCGCCGCATCGGCCATGGCCTCGATGAACATGAAGACATAGGCCGGACTGCTGCCCGTCAGCGCAGTTACTTCGCTCATCAGGCCCTCTTCCAGTTCCTCGGCCTTTCCGGAATACCCGAAAAGCTCCATAATGCTTTGCTTTTCCTGGGATGACTGGGTTCCGTCAAAGCATACGAGGGTCATCCCCTCGCCCACAAGGGCAGGGGTATTGGGCATGGTCCGAACGACCCTTGCCTGTTCCCCGAGTATGCCCTTATACCACGATATAGGAAGCCCTACGACGATGGACACCAGGATTTTACTGCCCAGCGCGTCCCTGATCTCCTCCAGGACAGCTTTCGCGTACCTGGGTTTGACAGCAAGGAATACTAAATCGGACGCAATGACCAGTTCAACATTGCTCCCGCAGGGTTTAAGACCTGTATCGCGGGCAAGCTGGTCCAAGGCGTCCCGGTTTATGTCATATGCGAACAGTTCGTATTTATTACCGGTGTTTCCCCTTGCGATCCCCCGCAGCAGGGCGCCGCCCATGTTTCCGGTTCCGATAAACCCAACCTTTACAGACATATACTCTACCTCCCTGCGCTATCGGCAGTTGATACGGCGATTACCAGCCATCCATCATGGATACCTGGTCGCTGTCGTCATCCCTGCTCAAATACTGTATCCCCAGGTGCTCATAGGCAAGCCGGGTGGCCTTCCTTCCCCTGGGCGTTTTCTGCAGGAAACCAAGTTGCAGCAGGAATGGCTCGTAAACGTCCTCTATGGTGTCTGGCTCTTCGCCGGTTGAGGCGGCAAGGGTATCCAGCCCCACCGGTCCGCCGTCGAATTTCTGGATGATGGAGAGAAGCACGTTCCTGTCCACGCTGTCCAGTCCCAGTTCGTCAATATCCAGCGCTTTCAATGCATATCGGGTCACCTTAAGGTCGATATGCCCGTCGCCATGGATCTGGGCGAAATCCCTTACGCGCTTCAGCAGGCGGTTTGCAATACGGGGAGTGCCCCTGGACCTTCTGGCGATCTCCGTAGCGGCATCAGGATCTATCTCTATGCCCAGGATTGATGCCGACCGTTCCACGATCCGTTTCAGTTCATCCGGTGAGTACAGTTCAAGCCTGTTGATGATGCCGAACCTTTCCCGCAAGGGAGAGGTGAGAAGTCCCGCCCGGGTGGTGGCGCCCACCAGCGTAAACCTGGGAAGGTCTATGCGTATGGACCTGGCGCTCGGCCCTTTCCCGATAACGATATCCAGCGCGTAATCTTCCATGGCCGGATAGAGTATTTCCTCCACAGTCCTGTTCAGGCGGTGGATCTCATCGATGAACAATACATCGTAATCACCAAGGTTGGTCAGTATGGCGGCCAGGTCTCCCGGCCTTTCTATGGCCGGACCCGAGGTAACCCTCAGGCTGGCCCCCAACTCGCTGGCTATAATCCCTGCCAGCGTGGTTTTTCCCAGTCCCGGCGGGCCGTAGAGGAGGACATGGTCCAGGGCTTCATTGCGTTGTTTCGCGGCACGGATAAAGACCTGGAGGTTTTCTTTTACTTTCTCCTGGCCTATGTATTCGTCCATTACACGAGGTCTTAGGCTCGCCTCGTCATAATCGTCCTTCCTGAACTCACGGCCTATCAGGCGTTCATCTTCCTGCAAATCTTTCACCTTCCCGGTCATATTGCCGCATAATTATGGCTGCAGCATAGCCTTCAAAGCATCCCGGACGATGTTCTCAACCGTCTTGTCCTCACTGTAGACCGCGGCCACTGCCCTGTTGGCCTCGGAGGATGTATATCCCAGCATCAGCAGGGCGCTAACGGCTTCGCTCAGCCTGGAGTCACCTCCGGCATCGGCGGTAATGCCCTGGATTCCATCCAGCCCGGGCATATCCTTGTATTCTTTTTTCAGCTTGTCCTTCAGTTCCAGGATGATTCTCTGGGCAGTCTTCCTGCCAATACCCGGCGCCTTGACGAACCGGTCCGCATCATCGGTCAGAACCGCAAGGCCGAATTGTGTCGGCGGAATACTGCCGACCAAAGCCAGCGCCGCCTTCGGGCCAACCCCGCTGACTGTCAGAAGCTGCTCAAACATCTTGAGCTCTTCTTCGCTGAAAAAACCGTACAGGTACATGCGTTCATCGCGAATGCTGAGGCAGGTAAAGACCTTTACCTCTTTGCCCAGTTCGCTTTGATGATAAAGGGGAGTCGGAGCCGTATACACCTGGTATCCCACTCCCCCTACCTCAACGATGATGCAGTCGGCCATCTTTTTCTTCAGTATACCCTTAAGATAGGCAAACATCATCAGTCACCATGTCCCGAATAATTGTAATCTCTCACGCCAAGCTTTGCCTGCAGTTCCTCCACGAGGGTCCTGTAAGCGGCTAGTTCTTCCTTAAGTTCACTGATAAGCTCATCCTTCATCCTGATGACCTCCATCAGTTCTTCTCTGCTCATTTCCTCAAGTTTTATCATGGCCATATAACCTCCCAAAATTAGGTGGACCGCTTGTCCCGGTTTTATCTTCTTTCTGGTAGAAAAAGGTGTCAAGGGGCCTTAAATTGTATTTCTGGTAGTTTATAATCTGCTCGGTGCTGCCTATGAACAGGATGCCATTGGGCGCCAGGGCCTTGGACAGCTCTTCAAACAGGAACTCCTTGGCTTCCTCGGTAAAATATATGAGAACATTCCTGCAAAGGATAATGTCCTGGTCCTTCGGGAAAGGATCCCGCAGCAGGTTTATATACCGGAATTCCACGCATCTTCTCACATTCTCGGATATGACATACATATCCTTGTCCTGTCTTGTGAAGTACTTTTCCAAAAACTCCCGGGGGAGTTCCCTCACGTTCCTCTCCGGATAAACTCCCTTCTTTGCCTTTTCTATGGCGTCATGGTCGATGTCCGAAGCCAGGACCCTTATCTTTTCAAGGGGCATGAACTTATTCAGGATCATGACCACCGTGTAGGGTTCTTCACCGGTAGAACATGCCGAGCTCCAGATCCTGACGTCTTCCTTCCTTCTCTTCCGGCTGAACGCTATGGGCAGGACCTTTTTCTCAAAGAGTTCCCATTGCGCGGGATTACGGTAGAACTCGGACACGTTGATTGTAAGATACCCGATGAATACGTCCCTCAATTCATTATTTACCCTTATTTCATCAAGAAAGGACAGGTAAGTGGAAAAACCGTATTTCTCGGCAAATGATGTGATGCGGCGTTTCATCTGTTTTTCTTTGTAAAGGTTCAAATCGATCTGTGAAAGCCTGAAAAATTGTGCCTTAAACTCTTCATAATCGAGAAATCCAGCCATCTGATCCCCCTACACATTCCAAAAATCATAGTAAAATAAAAAGTCCTCTTATATGGCAGCAAGACCGGATATTCCGGTCTTGCCCTATATCAGGCAAGACCGTTTGAACATGTCTTGCCATCATCTTTTTGTTAAGTCTTTTACTTCTTTTCGTTTATGAGATCGCCAATTGTGTTGGTCATCTCTTCGGTATGCTCTGTGGGGATATCCTCCTCAGCAGCCTCGGGCGCCTCTTCGTCTTCCCTGACCGGATCTATGGGGCTTACCTCCTTGATGCTGAGACTGATCTTCTTGATCTCAGGATTTACTTCAATGACCTTCATATCAACCTTCTGGCCCAGTGAGAGAACCTCGTCAGGCTTGTTGATACGGACATTGGAAATCTGGGAGATATGGACAAGCCCTTCAACGCCATCTTCAAGCTCCACAAAGGCTCCGAATGGAACCATGCGCTTGATGATGCCGGTTACCACGTCGCCCACGTGGTATTTCTCCTCTATATTGTACCAGGGATTGTCCTCCGCTTTCCTGTAGCCGAGGGAAACCTTCTTCTTTTCCCTGTCAACCCCGATAACACGGACGGTGACCGTATCTCCCACTTTTAAAACCTCGGAGGGGTCGTCTATCTTTTTCCATGAAAGCTCTGACACGTGGATCAGGCCGTCAACGCCGCCCAGGTCGACAAAGGCGCCGAACTTTGTGAGGCTCTTGACCGTCCCGGTATATTCCTTGCCCTCTTCCACTTCGTTCCAGAATGCTTCCGACTTCCTGTTCTTCTCCTCTTCGATGAGAAGCCGTGCGGAACCGACAATCCTGCGCCTGTTGGCCAGTTCGGTAATCCTGATCCTGATTTTCTTGCCAACGAAGGGGCTGAGATTCTTGATGAACCTGTCGCTCACCTGGGATGCGGGAATGAAGATCCTCATGCCCTTGTACTCGGCAACGAGTCCGCCCTTGACAACTTCCTTCGCCGTCACTTCAATGGGCTTTTCATTCTTGAACGCATCCTCGAGTTCTTCGAAGCCGCGGATGGAATCCATCTTCTTCTTTGAGAGAGCGACATTACCTTCTCCGTCGTTCAGCTTGGTGATAATCGCTTCAATCTCGGTGCCAGGCTTTAAGTCTCTCTCAGGATCGAAATCCGGGTCATCGATAAACTCTTCCATCGGGATAATTCCATCGGCCTTATATCCAAGATCAACGAATACATCATTGTTGTTGTATCCAATAATCTTTCCCTTTACAACATCATTGGTCCTGAGCTCTGTAAAGCTTTCCTCCAAGGCCTTGCTGAAATCGATCTCGCCTTCCTGCCTGTTTGTCATGTCTTCCATGTGTAAAATAACCTCCTTGATTACCCAATCCGGTGTTGAAGCCCCAGCGGTAATCCCAACTGTCTTGATATTATTTAATGAGGGGAGCTCATCAGCATTCTCTATAAGATAAGTCTGCGGGCAGTTCTGCCGGCAGATTTCATATAGCTTCTGCGTATTTGAGCTGTTCCATCCTCCAATCACAACCATTGCGTCAGCAACCTTGGATAGCTCAGCCGCCTCGGTTTGCCTTTCCACAGTCGCATTACATATTGTATCAAATTTTAATGCGAATGCAAACTTTTTCTTAAGGGTTTCAAAGATGGCGTCATATCTTGACTGCCTGAAGGTGGTCTGAGCTACCGCGCATATCCGTTCATCGGAATAGTCCAGGTTCTCGGCATCCCTTTCATCGGATACAATCAAAGCTTTTCCCTCACACCATCCGTTTATTCCTTTCACTTCGGGATGCTGCGGATCTCCGACGATGACTATTTTAAAGCCTTCTTCCTGCTTTCTATTGACAATCTCGTGGATACGCTTCACATATGGACATGTGGCATCAAGAACAGTGACCTTGCATTCTTTAAGCTTTTCATAGACATCCTTGCCAATGCCGTGGGCGCGGATGATGACGCAGTCGTTCTCCCTGAGTTCCTCAAGATCGTGGATCGGCTCGATACCTTTTTTTCTAAGGGTTTCTATGACCTGGGAATTGTGGATGAGCTCTCCCAGGGTAAATACCCTTCCTTCACACTGGACATCGAACGCGGTTTTTACCGCCCTGTCCACTCCAAAACAGAATCCTGAACTTTTGGCAACTACAATTTCCAATTCCTATACCTCTTTTAGTCCCGTCAGTTTATTATTCCATAAGCGCATATATGCTGTCGATGATCTCACCCGACACCCTGTAAAGTTCCTCCTTGGAGTAATTAATCCCTGTGCCGTTTCCGGTATCGGAAGCGATCCGGTATGGCTTGCCGAAAATCAGCTCAATCTTCCTGAAGGGCCTGAAAACGCCCTTTATGGCCACCGGCAGGATTGGTGCGCCCGAATGCAGGGCGAACAGCGCAATGCCCGCTTTTCTTTTATTCGGGTCCCTCTTCCTGGTCCGGGTTCCTTCCGGGAAAACGCCTACTATCTTCCCTTCTTCCAGCAGCCTGAAAACGGTCTTCACCGAACCCACATCCCCGGTTCCGCGGCTGACCGGAAATCCCCCGAGGCACCTTATGATCCATCCTAAGAACCTGTTCCTGAAAAGCTCGGCCTTCGCCATATAGTGTACCTTTCTTTTCGGCACGAATACGCCTATGAGGAACATGTCCAGCGCAGTGGGATGGTTCGCACAAAGAAGGACAGGGCCTTCCGAAGGTATATTTTCCCTGCCTTTGACCTTAATCCTGTAAAAGAGCCTGAAATATATCGTGAACAGTACCTTGCCTATGCTGTACAGCATTTTCAGTAAAACCTCTTCCTGACCATGTCCATGATAATAGCCACAAGCTCCCCGACGCTCTTTCCGGTAGAATCGATTTCGACGGCATCATCTGCCTTTTTAAGGGGCGAATGCTCCCTTGTACTGTCATTGTGGTCGCGTTCTTCAATTTCTGCGACAAGCTCCTCGAAGGTCTTGTCCAGGAGTCCCTTTTCCTGCAGTTCAAGATAGCGCCTGCGGGCCCGTTCTTCTGCCGTCGCGGTCAGGAAGATCTTGAGACCTGCATCAGGAATCACCTTGGTACCGATGTCCCTGCCATCCATAACCACAGGGTTGTGCCTGGCTATTTCCTGCTGGAGGGCTACAAGCCTGGCCCGGACCTCGGGAAAAGCCGAAACATTGGAAGCGCCCATGGAGACCTCGTTTGTCCGTATGGCCGAAGAAACGTCCTCTCCGTCCAGGTATATCCTCTGGACTCCGTCCTGGTAATCCACTGCGATATTAATGTCAGGCATGATGCTCGCAACGCCTTCGTGATCCCTGGTATCAATGCCGAGCCTTATGGCTTTCAGCGCAACTGCGCGGTACATGGCTCCCGTGTCCAGATAGATGATCCCAAGTTCCCTGGCAATCCTTCTGGCCAGGGTGCTCTTCCCCGCGCCTGAAGGGCCGTCGATGGCTATTTTTATGTCTTTCAAGCGGTCATCCTCCATTATGCAGCGTTAATTGAGTATATAAAGCCTATATGATGCGGTGGGCTAAACCACGCGGTGTCCTATGCCGATGGCCACATCGTTGAGGTGGAGAAGTCCTATGCCGAAGAATACTGCAACTCCAACATGCTCGCCGCATCTCGCCACTGCGACTTTGCCGCCTACATTGAGGCCAATGGCCTTTTGCATGACCTGTGAAAGGGCTTCCCTGGCAGCGCCGGCAACAGCGCCCTCCTCGGCATGGGATTCCGCGATAACCCCTTCCCTCTTGGCCGACACCACGGCCCGTTCGATGATCTTGGTTACCGAGCTTATGAACTCCCCGCCATAATCCACGGCAGATGTTCTTATGCCCATATCCGCCAGTTCCCTCTGGAGCGCCTTTTCCTCTTCCCTGCAGCCTGTCACGGACATGCGTATGGCAGCCTTGATAATGTCCTTGCTGCCGAAACCCTCATGGTTCATACCCTTACCTCCGTCTATTACCTTGATTATATTGGAAAACATACTGCAGGACAAGGGTGGGATGAAAGAAACTTTTTACGGGTCAGTTCCTGATATTTACCCTCATGATACGGTTCATGCCAGGGGTTATCCTGACAGCGTTATCTCTCATATCATCATGAAGGCCGCTGCTTCTCTCCGAAATGTAAACATGGAATGCCGGAGCCGATTTGGCGGCATGGATCTCCACAACGTCACCGTCGGCCAGTTCCAGCTTTACGGGGAACCTGTGAATGACCATGACATGACGGCCGTTAATATATAGTGAGGCGCTGTTTGCGGTGTATTCACCCAGGAGGTTCAGCGTCGCGTGCCCCCGGTCGATGATGGACTGATGGCTTTTTATTGGCTCACCATTGAGGTCGTCGGTCCGGAGCTCCGTGCCGCAGGGCAGAATGAGCATGAACTGTACGGTGATAAGAAGGCTGATCATGAGAACCGACAGGAATTTCAGCAAAAAATCCATATAACCACCTGAATCCATGGATATCGATATTCTTTCCATTGCCGGGCTGGTTAATTCGATTTCCGGCTGAGTGCAGGAGGTTCAGGCTGTATATGCTTCGGCAGTATGTTTTAGGTTATGGGATTATTTCCGGCGATAGGATTGAAGCTGTATGCTGATTCGGAGTATGTTGAGGTTATGTGCTTCTTCCGGCAGTATGGTTGAAGCTGTATTCTGCTTTAGGAGGTATGTTATTGGATGTATACCGATTCTGGCAGTATGGTCCAGGTTACATGCAGCTTCAGGCGGTATACTTGAAGCTGTATGCTGCTTTCGGCGTATGGTTTGGGCTGTATGCGATTCTGGCAGTGCTGACTAAGATTATATGCCGCATCCGGCAGTATAACAAAGGCTACACGCTGCTTCCCGCCGCATAGCCCGTGGACAGGGCAATGGTCAGGTTGAATCCGCCCGTATATGCGTCCACATCAATGATCTCCCCGGCAAAATACAGCCCATTGACGAGTTTTGATTCCATGGTTTTAGGATCGATCTCGCCGATTTTGATTCCGCCCGTCGTCACGATGGCCTCCGCTATTGGTCTTGACCTTGATACCGTAAGCCGGATCCCTTTAAGCAGGGAGACCATCCTCTGCCGCTCCTGGCGGGTAATCTGGTTAACTGGTTTTTCGGGAGGTATCTCCAAAAGCTGGATAAACACCGGGATGAAGCTTTTTGGAAGGAGTTCATGGAGGGCGTTGGAAAGCTGCTTCCTTGAAAACTTCTCGAAATCCCTCTGTATGCGTCTGTAAAGGACTTCCTCAGTCAGGGCGGGCTTCATGTCGATAACCAGGACGGACCCGGCAAAACCGCTATCCAGGATGTGCCGGCTTGCGCTTAAGACCAGGGGGCCTGATACCCCAAAGTGGGTGAACAGCATCTCCCCCAGTTCCTCAAAGACCTTTTTCCCGCTTGGATCGTACACGGTGAGCACAATATTCTTAAGGGTCAGTCCGCTGACCTCGCTCACCCAGGTTTCAACGGTTTCCAGCGGTACCAGGGAGGGTCTGAGTTCTGTGACAGTGTGCCCCAACACCTGCGCCATCCTGTAACCGTCTCCGGTAGATCCGGTAGCCGGGTAGGACAGGCCGCCCGTGGCCACCACCACCGCATCCAGTTCGAATGATTCCCCGCTGTCCAGGACAAGGCCTTTAACCCGGCCCTCTTCGGTAAGGATTTCGCTGACCCGGGAATTGTACCTGATGACAGCGCGGTTCTTAACCGCAAAATCGATCAGGGCATCGCATATATCGGAAGATTTGTCCGATTCGGGGAAAACCCTGTTTCCCCTTTCGGTCTTGAGCCTAACGCCGAGGTCGCTGAAAAATGCCATGATGTCATGATTGGAAAAGCGGCTTAACGAGGAATAAAGAAACCTGCCGTTCCCAGGAATGTTTTTGATCAGCTCATCTTCCGGGCAGGCATTGGTGATGTTGCATCTGCCCTTGCCCGTTATCATGAGTTTTCGGCAGGCTCGCTTGTTTTTCTCGAATACGATTACAGTATGCCCCAGCCCGGCTGCCCGTCCGGCGGCCATCAGCCCGGCAGGGCCTGCGCCTATTATGCCTACACGCTTTTTGCCCAAACCATGTACCTCCGGCTGTTAATCGCGGTTCAACGCAGTGCTGAGATCGTCGCTTTCATAGATCTGGTATTCTTCCCATATCGTTTCCAGCTTCTCCAGCGTGGCATGGATCTGTTCTTTCCGCTTAAGCCCTATGGCAACGATCAGGGCGTTAATCAGGCTCAACGGCGCCACAAGCGAGTCAACAAAGGAAACCATGTCGCTTCTCGCAAATAGGGTGTAATCGGCATATTTCGCTATCGGCGAGGCGTAGTTGTCGGTTATGGCGACAACCGTGGCGCCCTGTTTGCTTACAAACTCCAGGGCCTTGGAGGTCCTCCTGGAATAGCGCGGGAAGCTGATCCCTATTACCACGTCGCCAGTCCTGGCATTGACGATCTGCTCGAACATCTCGCTGACACTGGTAGTATGCACAAGTCTGACGTTTTCAAAAATAAGGTTGAGATAAAAACCCAAAAAGCTGGCAAGGGCGGCAGAACTTCTTACCCCCAGGATATAGATCCTGTGGGCATGGAGTATCGCGTCAACTGCTGCGTTGAAGCTCTCTTCGTCAACTTCCTCCAGGGTTGCCCTGAGTTTGTTTATATCCGACTGTATTACGCTTTTCATCACATTGTTCACGTCGATATGGCTGGAAGACACCTCAAGCCGCTGGGCGGAAGTGAGCTTGCTCTTTATGATCTCCCTGAGAGCCTTTTGGAGCCTGGGATAGCCGTCGAAACCCAGTTCGGTTGCAAAACGCACCACGGTGGATTCGCTGACGCCAACCTCGTTGCCAAGTCTTGCCGCTGTCATGAAAGCCGCCTTGTCGTAATGCTCGATAATATAGGAGGCTATGAGCTTCTGTCCCTTGCTGAATGATGGATAACCTTCCTTTATTGTGTTGATCAGATCGTTCATAATCCACCTCGGACAAAAATTGCAACCTGAGAATAATCTACTTTCAGGCGCATATTCATATATAGGTAAAATCTGTTTCGAAGAGTTTCGCTTTATACTAAAAGAATACTGCTTCTGAACAAAAAAATCAAGATATCGCCAGTTTCTGCCCGTCCCGGGAAGCACCGGACAAACCATCCCTGTCGTGCAACCCGGAAAAACTGGACTTGCAGATATCCGAACGGAGAAAAATATCTGTGTCAAGTCACCGGTCCAACGCATATATTATACTTGCGACACTGTTATGAGGTTTATCAGATGCTTCCTGCCCCTTTGCGGACATTATACTCCGGACTGCTGTCGCGGCATCTTTTCGTCGGCTTCATCACTGGCCCGCAATCCTTTCCCCAGCCCCTTTCCGCAGAGGATGAACTGCGCCTTGTCAACGCCTGCAGGAAAGGTGATGAAGACGCCAGGAACCTCCTTATAGAACACAACCTCAGGCTTGTCGCTCATGTGGCGAGGAAATATTCGGTAAGCTCAGCCGATTCGGACGATTTAATCTCAATCGGAACTATAGGACTTATAAAGGCCGTTTCCAGCTATGATCCGGAAAAAGGGATCCGGCTTGCCACGTATGCCGCTCGCTGCATAGAGAACGAAATCCTGATGTACCTTCGGGCATCCAAGAAACTCCAGAACGAAGTATCCCTTAATGAACCACTTGGCACCGACAAGGAGGGCAACGAGATTTCCCTCATAGATATTCTTGGCTGCGAGGATGAGGGAGTGGATGAGAAGGTTGACCTGAAACAGAGAATCAAGAAGCTCTACCGGCTTATCCGCTCGGCCCTCGAAGGCCGGGAACAGATAATAATCCGCCTCCGGTACGGCCTTTGCGGCGGCTGCGGGAAAACCCAGCGCGAGGTGGCGGAAAGCCTCGGCATCTCGCGTTCTTACGTGTCCCGCATCGAAAAAAAGGCCCTGATCAAGCTCCACGAAGGCCTAAAGTGAGCCGCGGGGACAGTCCCCGTGGCTTTGCTTTTTCTTCTTGTCCTAAAGGTGGAAGATAGGTAGAATATTTACAGCAGGATTAGCCATGTGGTTTGGAGGTTTAGTGCTGCATGAAAAAAACAGTTTTCAAGTATCAAAAATTCATTGGCAAAAAAAAGCATGTCAGTTCCCGTATTACATTATCCGAACAGGCAAGTAAGTTTTACAATGTATTAGTCATTATAGCGTTCTTTATTTCATTAATTCTTATTATCCTGTCGGTATATGAAGTAATTGACTTCTTACCTGCGGTGCTCCTGGTTTTTGCCTGTATAGTCCTGGTAATTGCCGTTCCGATAATCATAACCGTTAAGGATAAAGGCAAGGAAGCGGTGCGCCAGGAGATCGAACAGAACAAGGTGACAGAAGTATTCGACAGCAGCGCGGAAGGACCTGTATACATTGAAAGAAATCCTGATACCATGCCAACTATTATAGATAACAAAAACAACGCCCCAATAAACATCGTTGATGAGACCGATACGAATAAATAACCCGGAAGGTCAGAAGGCCAGGAGGAGGCCAAGGAAAGCCAGGGGGATTTTTGGGGTGACCCCCTGACGGTGTGAGCTTTGGGTACGATTAAAGCCATGGGGACTGTCCCCGTGGCTTTTATGGCGGTTCGGGCAAATCCTCTTCCGTGGCGCTATCATGCTCTTTTTCCTGCGACGATGGATCCTTGCCCCTGAAGTTCTTCTCAAACCAACCCTTGAAGCTGCCGGTCTTCATGATTCCTTCCAGGGTATGCTTTATAATGACAACGCAGATGGGGCCCAAAAACAATCCGAAGACCCCGATAAACTGAAGGCCAAGGTACATGCCGAACAGCGTAAACAACGGATGGATGCCTATCTGGTTCCCTACTACCTTGGGCTCGATCAACTGGCGGACAAACAGTGTTATCAGCCACAGCAGGGCCAGCGATAGTCCCTCCCTGGTATTCCCAAGAAACACCAGATCGATGAAAGCCCATGGCACCAATATGGACCCTGTTCCCAGAATAGGCAGGGCATCAACCAGCGCGATTATAAGCGCCAACAGGAGGGCGTTTTGAATGCCAATGATCAAAAACCCTATCAAAACCTCGCTGAAGGTAACCGACATCAGTATGAGCTGTGCCCTGAGCCATCCGAACAGCGCCGCAAATACATTATTCAGAACATTCCTGGTGTTCCGCAGCCATTCGGAGGGAATCTGGGAATCAAGAAAGTTGACTATCCTCTCCTTGTCGCTGGACATGAAATAAGTCGCCAGGATAGTTACAAGCAGGAAGATCAGGGCCTGGGGCAGCGAAAAGGCAAACTTCACGGTTCCGGTAGCCAGATCGACAACAGGCTTGAGCAAATTCTCCAGATTGCTGGAGATATTGTTGATGGCGTTGGTTATCCCGTCGGAGACCTGCGTCGGAAGCTTCAGGAATAAGTTGCTTGCCTCCTCTATGATTCTGTCAATAAAGGCGGCAATGCCGTCAAACGTCAGATTCAGGCTGTTGTACACATTTATGATTTCCTTGACAAGCCGCGCAATTAAAAGCCCAAGTACGGTAAGGATGGCGCCGAGGACAACCAGTATCGAGAATACAGACCCGATCTTTCTCGATATGCGCAGCTTGGTTTCAATAAACTTAACAACAGGCTCGATGAGAGAAGAAAAGACGAAAGCGATGATAAAGGGTATAAAGTAACGCCCGATTTTGAATAGTACAAATACACCCAGGGCAACCAGGAGTATTTTGATTAAAGAGAATATTGTCTTTTTTAGGGTTTCCGGCATGCCAAACCTCCAGAAAACCGGTTATATTGGCTATTGATCTCTTAAAGCAAGGAACAGCTTCCGAAGATAGACCAGCCTTCCATCCACGCGTGTGCTCTCCATCAGCGAAATGCCCCTTACCGTTATACTGTGGTCGGGTTTCTGTACTTTACCCAGCAAATTGTCCAAAAGGGCTCCCTCCGCCGCGGTGCGTCCATCGGCCTTCATGCCCCGGGAAGGACCCTCAAAAGCTGCCTCTCTTATAAGGGTTATATGTGGAGCGTACCTTTCATATCCGGAGAACTGGCTGAATTCTGCCGCCAGTTCCTCAACAAGGTCTTTCTGCAGATCCAGCAGGGGTTTGCTGGTTTTCAGACCACACCAGATTACAGGCCGTTTCCCCTTGCTAAATTTACCCAGTTCCCCAAGTTCTAAAACAAAGGAATCGTGCTTTGATGCAACTTTTCCCATGACCCGTTCCAGCCTCGGAAGCATGGACGGGCTTATCTCGCCCAGGAACTTCAGGGTGAGGTGGAAGTTAGGAGGGCGGGTGTAATTCCCGCTTATTCCGCTGCCGCGCAAAGCGTTCTGGATACCGGTCAGAACCTGCCGGGTTTCTTCATCGAACTCAATCGCAAAAAAGCATCTCATACCCTGATCACCCATCGGCGGGAAACAAAGGGCCAGGTTCGTATTATCATATTCCCCTGGCCCCGCTTCTGTTTCAGCAAACCTTGCTGATCCGCCAAATCAGATATCTGTTTTACCTGCACAGCGCAAGGCAGTTTCCGGTTCATTCCCCATTGTTCTCGTCATGCTGGTCAAGGCGGCCGCATCCGCCGCAGCACCCGGAACAGCCCTCGTAAGTGCTGTCGCTGTCAAGTCCGTGCCTGGCACGGTAATCCTGGAGGGCTGCAGCAATAGCCTCCTCGGCGAGGACCGAGCAGTGGACCTTCGCAGGGGGCAGACCGTCCAGCGCCTCCATGACCGCCTTGTTGGTGATCATTTCGGCTTCCTTGATTGTCTTTCCCTTGATGAGCTCGGTTGCCATGCTGCTTGTTGCAACCGCCGCTCCGCAGCCAAAGGTCTTGAACTTGGCATCCACTATGACGCCATCTTCTATCTTAAGGTACATCTTCATGATGTCGCCGCATTTTGCGTTTCCAACCTGGCCTACGCCGTCCGCGTCCTCAATCTCGCCTACATTTCGCGGGTTCATAAAATGATCCATTACTTTTTCACTATACATTTATATCAGTCCTTTCAGTCCAATAACATAAAAATATACGAATAAATTATTCTCAGGTCTGCTTGTTAGCCTTTACGAAGTCCTCATAGAGTGGCGACATGCTTCTGAGCCTTGCCACAATCTCCTCAAGGGCATCCACCAGGTAATCAACATCTGCTTCCGTGTTGTGCTCACCGAAGGACAGCCTCAGGGAACCGTGTGCAATCTCGTGAGTGAGGCCGATAGCCATCAGGACATGGGATGGATCCAGGGAGCCCGATGAGCAGGCCGAACCGCTGGAGGCCTTTATGCCTTTCATGTCCAGCAGGAGCAGGAGGGATTCACCCTCGATAAACTGGAATGAAAGGTTGAGATTCCCCGGAAGCCTGTTCTCCACAGGGCCGTTGAGCCTTACATAGGGAATCCTGCTCAGGATAAGATCCCTGGCCTTGTCCCTCAGTTTGCTGATCTTATCGGTGTATTGCTCCATATTTGCTATGGCGAGTTCCAGGGCTTTTGCCATGCCCACGATGCCCGCCACGTTCTCGGTGCCGGCGCGTTTGCCTCTTTCCTGGTGTCCGCCATGGATAAGGTTCTCCAGGCGTACGCCCTTCCTGATATAGAGGGCTCCTACACCCTTAGGACCGTAGAACTTGTGGCTGGATATGGAAAGAAGATCCATACCCAGGTCCCTGACATCTATGGGAATGGTGCCGGCAGCCTGGACAGCGTCGCAATGGAACAGCACGCCATGCTTCCTGGTGATCTCGCCGATGGCCTTGATGGGCTGGATGGTGCCGATCTCATTGTTGGCATACATGATGCTGACTATAACCGTATCAGGCCTGATGGCCTTTTCCACGTCTTCAGGATTTACAAATCCCTCCGAATCGACAGGAAGGAAGGTCACATCAAAGCCTTCCTTTTTAAGGAACTTGCAGGTCTCCATTACGGCCGGATGCTCTATCGCCGATGTTATAATATGCTTTCCGCCCTTTTTACGCGCCGCGTAGACAGCGCCCTTGATTGCCCAGTTGTCTGCCTCGGTGCCTGAACCGGTAAAATAGATTTCTCCCGGCTCGGCAGCCCCAATGCACCTGGCAATCGCAGCCCTGGCTTCCTCCACTGCCTTCCTGCTGGCTCTCCCAACATCATACAGGGAGGATGCGTTGCCGTACTGCTCTATAAAATAGGGCTTCATAGCCTCAAATACCTCAGGCTTCACATATGTGGTGGCCGCATGGTCCAAATATATCACTGGCTTTTCCATGGTAATCTCTCCGTTTCCATACAGCGTTTCAATGCATAACGCATATCACATCGCGCATTGCATTACAATAAAGTTAGCACTGCCTAATTCAAAAGTCAACAGGCCCGCATCCACGGCAGGCCTTTACTTGCGTGCAACCTTTCTAAAGAATATTATACCTTTCTGAAAATTGATTAAACAATATGGAAACTGTATGCCTTTTCCCGCGCCGGAGCCTCAATAATTGACAAATATTATAAATCCGTTCAGGGCCGGAAGCAGTGATTGACAGTCCGGACGGACTTATGCAAGAATGTGAATGTAACATGAGAGGAATGGACAGACAATGACATCTGAAGATAAAAGGAAGAAGAAAAAAAGCATATGGAAGATAATCCTGGTCGTTGAGATCATGGTTTTTATTGCGGCAGCGCTGGCCGCGCTTTATTTCCTGGTACTGAAGAAGACATCCGCTTTTGAGTTCATAGGAAGGTTCCTGAGCCCGGTGGAAGGAAGCAAGAGCATCAAGGAAAGGCGTATTGAGTCCAAGAAACCATTTGCGCTTACGAAGAACCAGAGATACTACAAACAACTGGCTGACCCTGAGAGCATCAATGTGCTCATCATAGGCACCGACGCGGACGGAACAAATTATGACACGCTTCTTCTGGCATGCATCGATGAGGAGAACAACCTGGTCAGGCTGATAAATATCCCAAGGGATATATACATCGATTACAGCGACGAGGTTTTGGAAAGACTTAAGAAGGCATTCCCGAAGTATACCTCCTCAAAGGGTATTTTCAAGATAAATGCTACCCATACCATAGGCAGGCTGATAGAATACAAGAAGGATACCGGCCGTTTCCAAAACCCCGAGTTTGATTTTACCTGCGATATCATCGAAGAGGTTTTTGGGGTATATATCGACGATTTTGTATATATGAAGCCCGACAGCTTTGCCCGCATCGTGGACTATTTCGGCGGCGTGGATATCGAGGTGCCATACCGCATGAAGTACAGCGATCCTTTGCAGAATTTTTCCGTGGATCTTGAGAAGGGCTTCCAGCACCTTAACGGCAAACAGGCCGAAGGGTTTGTCCGATTCAGGCAGGGTTATGATGAAAAAGGGAAGTTCAGGGGCATAGGCGACCTGGAACGGAAGAAGAACCAGATCAACTTTGTCAAGGCGTTCCTGGATCAGCACATGACCCTTGGTAATATAGGCAAGATCATCACCATCGCGGGAGACCTGGATGAGTATGTGATCTCCAGCATTGACCGGGCCCAGGAAACGGCAGAATACGGCAAGCTGGCCGAAAAGCTTTACAGGAACAAGTTCACAACCGAGTCAGTGGAGATAGAGTGTGAGGAAACTACCATCGAAAAGGTATATTACCTGAAGCTTAAGACAGGAAGCAAATAGATACATCAGGCTCGCATCAAAGGAACAGACCCGGGAATCTTGCATCATTTATGGGAGGATATGAAAAATGGCGGAAAAAATCAGCGAGCTGATAACAGCCCTTTCAAGCGGTAACACGGATACCGCGGCGGTTATCGGCAAAGAATTTCTGGGTATGATCGTAATGTTTGCCATCGGGGCCATACTGATCTACCTGGCCATCAAGAAGGACTATGAACCCGCCCTGCTCCTGCCTATAGGATTTGGAGCCATACTGACCAATATACCAATGACCAACATATTCATCGGACCGGACGGTGAAACAGGGGTTTTCGGGTTTCTCTACAAGAACACGATAGAAAATGAGCTGTTCCCCGTACTCATCTTCATCGCCGTAGGCGCAATGATCGATTTTACTCCCCTGTTCCAGACACCGTTCATGCTGTTCTTCGGAGCCGCGGCTCAATTTGGCATATTTGCCACAATGCTGGTAGCCCTTCTGTTTGACTTCAGCCTCCCCGAAGCGGGAGCCATCGGTGTCATCGGCGCAGCGGACGGACCCACCGCCATCTATGTCGCCAATGCCTTCAAGCTTGACAAGGGTCTGATCGCGGCCATCACCGTCGCCGCTTATTCATACATGTCGTTGGTGCCAATCATCCAGCCCCCGGTAATAAAGCTTCTGACCACATCCGAGGAAAGAAAGATCCACATGAATTTCCAGCAGCGCAATGTCAGCAAGCTGGCAAAGATACTCTTCCCCATCCTGGTTACGATCGCGGCGGGCCTGGTAGCCCCTGAGAGCGTTGCCCTGGTCGGCGCCCTGATGTTCGGAAACCTTCTCCGTGAATGCGGCGTACTGAACAGGTTATCCGAGACCGCCCAGAATGTGCTGGCCAACCTGGTAACCCTCCTTTTGGGCATTACCATAGGCACCACCATGACGGCTTCCTCCTTCCTCAACTGGAAGACCCTCGTGATCATGCTGATGGGCCTGGTGGCATTCATATTTGACACCGCGGGCGGCGTTCTGTTTGCCAAGTTCATCAATCTCTTCAGGAAGGAAAAGATCAATCCCATGGTGGGCGCGGCAGGCATATCGGCCTTTCCCATGTCTGCCCGTGTGATTCAAAAAATGGCCAAGGAAGAGGATCCTATGAACTTCGTCCTGATGCAGTCGGTTGCGGCCAATGTTTCCGGCCAGCTGGGATCGGTGGTCGCCGGAAGCATGATCCTGGTGCTTGTAGGACGTTTGATAGGTCTGGCATAAAGACCGAATACCAGATTATTGATTAGGAAAAGGATGATGATAAATTGTCACCGGATTTCATCAATGGATTAAGAGTTACCGGACTCGGCCTTTTAGGCGTATTCGGCGTCCTGATCGTCTTTTATGTGCTTGTGGCGCTGCTGGGCAGGATCAAGGCAAAGGAAGAGGAATAAGCTTTACGGTTCGCCGGCAAGCCCGGCTTTCCTCAATGCGGGCTTTAACCTTGCAACCAGGACCGACGCCGGGTAGAGGGTTAAAAGATCTCCCCCTATGGTCACGATGAACCCGTAGTATATTGCCTGCCCCAGGGGCATGACATTCTTTAGGTACAGATTGGTCATCAGATACAGGTATGTGACGCCGCATAGATAAGTAACGGCAAGACCGGCCAGGATGCATGCAAAAACATTCATGATCCTGGCTTCTTTCAGGCGCTCAACAAGAAGGCCGGTCAGCCAGGCGGAAAAGATGAACCCTATGAGATAACCGAAGGTTGGCTGGAGTACATATCCTATTCCTCCCCCCTTTGAGAAAACGGGCACTCCTGTTAAGCCCACAGCAACATACAGAAGCTGCGCCATCATGCCGCGCTTTGACCCCAGAAGGGCGCCGGACAGGGCCACGAAAAAGGTCTGCAGCGTAAACGGAATGAAGGGAAGCGGCGCCCTTATGAAGGCGCCGACTGCTGTCAGGGCTGAAAAGAGGGCTATCTGTACAATATCGCGAGTGCCTAATTTTTTAGCCATTCATATGCTCCTTATTACAGAGTGTCGTTGCGAAAAAACGCATCTTTTGTGGCGTCAACACCATCAATCATAAAGCAGCAGCCCGCAATTGTCAACCTATCATTATTTATGGTTAACAATTACGGGCTTTCACTTATCGATTCCAAAATCATTATCAAATTTCAAATCCCGGCCCTACTTTGCCATTATCTTGTACTGCCCCATCTCCAGGTCGTAGAACAGGTAAATACCCTTCTCATTGGTCCGGGTAACCTGGAGGGGGACATTGTCGGCGCTCAGCAGCACCACCACCGCGTTGGGCGCCGGCATGTCACGGCTGTCGGTGATGACCCCGAATACCGTCCCCTTATGCTCTTTCATCTTAAGATAAATGGTTTCCAGCATGCAAACAGGATTATCTCCTGCCGGCTGAAAAGTGCGTGAATAGTTTTCATGCTCTTCCGACTGGCAGGTGATCCTGTAGGTTACGGGCTCAAGACCGTCAAACAGGAAACCTCCATCCGCATCGGTCAGGGCAGTTTCTTCGTTCATGTTCATGTCAGTCCTTGACAGAGTTACCCTGACGCCCTGGGCTGGTTTTCCCGTAAAGTCCCTTACGCTTCCATACAGCACTATGCCTTCGGGTTCGGCGGGTGACAAGATGATATCCACCCCCTTCTTCCCTATACATGAGAGATCTATAAGATCACTGGAATAGGTGCAATAGCCCTTTTTCGCCGCCAGTATCCTGCACGACGAAACTCTTCCCATGGGGATGCTGAAATAGCCCTTACTGTCCGAGTAGCCCTGGTTTATGGAATTGAGCGCGTCATCAGTCAGTTTGACGCATGCGCCTTCTATGGGCTTGCCGTTGGTTTTATCCGATATGAAGCCTGTCAGGCAGTTCTCATCGCTGCCGGGTTCGCTGATGGCCACGATTCTGCAGACGTCGTCATTTTCTTGGGTGACCGAAACGGTTTGCGTTATATTGTGGGGCTTTGCCTGATCCAAGACCATACCTCCTAATTCATTCAGTGCTCTCAAAGCATTATATGAACACGAATACAGGCCTGTTAACCGCGCCGGCGCATATCGTCCTCTTCCCGCCCGGGCATATTATTGCGGCCAGTGCCGTTTCAGGTCCCCATTCCGGATAAGCCTGAATGCGAGGGGAGTTGAAACCCTACACACATGTGCCTTTTCAAACAGTCCATTGATATATTATAATGACTGTAAACAGCGAGAATTGAACATATTACAATCGTGCAGATATGCCCGCTGACTGATCGGAGGTTCGGATCCTTGCGATTGAAGCCAAAACCCGGCGATTTTTTTATTGTCCTGTTCATTGCGGCAGCCGCCGTCATCATGATGATATCGATGCGGCAGGCCGATACAGGTGAGAAAACCGCACTGATTATCCATGATGGGGTTGTTGTTAAAAAAATACGGCTTGATACGCTGGACCATACCGAGATCCACGAGTACAGCGGCGAGTATCCCGGTGTAATAGAAGCTGAAAACGGCCGGATCAGGTTCAGGGAGGCGGAATGCCCCGACCAGGTCTGTGTGCGCACCGGATGGATATCGAAAAACGGGCAGATCGCCGTGTGCCTGCCCGAGGGGATCCTCATCAAGATCACAGGCGTTGATTCCGCTGAGGACGATACCGATATCCTTCTGTATTAGCAATGCCCTTGGGCATTTTTGGAGAGACCATGAGAAAAATAGCGCTGAACGGCATACTGATTTCATTGGCACTGGTATTATCCTATTTGGAAAGCTTGTTTCCAACAAGCCTGATAATACCAATACCCGGCATAAAGCTCGGGCTCGCAAATATTGCGACCATGTTCGCACTGTTTTATCTCGGGTTTGTGTCGGCTTTGACAGTCTCAGTGCTGAGATGTGTCCTGGGGGCTTTGCTTTTTGGCGGTTTTTCGTCCATGCTTTTCTCCCTTGCCGGGGCATTTTTGGCCCTCGTCGTCATGCAGGCGCTGAAGTACGGCTACGACAGGCAGTTTTCCATACTGGGGATCAGTATTGGAGGCGCCGCAGCTCACAACACCGGGCAAATACTCATGGCAAGCCTGATGATGCGGAATACGGCTATTTTCGCCTATCTGCCCGTCCTGCTGCTTGCGGGTATTGTAATGGGGTTTATAACCGCTGTTGTTGCTCAGAACGTCTTTTACCTTGTCGATAAAACTCATGTGGTAAAACACCTGGGTTAGTAAAATAATAAACTTTGTATACATAACGAAAGGAGTGCAGCCATGTCAAAGAAGGTCCTGATCGTCGGAGCAGGCTATGCCGGTATTGAAGCCGCTCTGACCCTGAACAAAAGGAAGAAGAAAGACAAGATAGATATTACGCTGATAGACAAAAACCCCTACCACACGCTGCTCACCGATCTCCATGAAGTAGCGGGCAACCGTGTTTCGGAAGAAGCGGTGAGAATACCTTTAAAGAGCATATTCAAGTATACCGACGTCAAGCTGGTGATGGATGAGATCACCGAGTTCGATCTTGACAACAACACCCTGCGTTCCAAAAACAACGAATACCATTACGATTACCTGGTGCTGGCCATGGGAAGCACCCCGAATTTCTACGGGATACCCGGGCTTAAGGAACATGCCTTCACGCTCTGGTCCTTCGATGATGCAGTAAGGATCCGGGAGCATATAAAGAAAACTTTTATCCTCGCGGAGCAGGAAAAGGACGAGGAAAAGAGAAAGAGGCTCCTGACATTCGTCGTTGCCGGCGCCGGTTTCACAGGGGTCGAGATAATCGGCGAGCTTGCCATATGGGTGAAGTCCCTGTGTAAAGAGCACGACATCCCGAGAAAGGATGTACGCCTCGTAATCGTGGATATGCTGCCCCGAATCCTTAACACGCTGAACGAGAAGAATGCGGCCAAGGCACATAAATACATGGCAGAAAAGCTCGGCATCGAGATCATGACCAGCACTAAAATCCTTGAAGCCAAGGAAAATGGACTTGTGGTTGAAGGAGGATTTATCGAATCCGCAACTGTCATCTGGGCAGCGGGGATAAGAAGCTCGGAAGCAGTTGAAACCATCGACGTGGAAAAAGTCAAAAACCAAAGAAGGATCGAAGTTGACGAATATGGCCGGACAAAGCATAAAAACGTGTATGCAGCAGGAGACCTGTCCGGGCTTAAGGATGAGAACGACAACCTCTATCCTGCAATAGTTGAACTTGCCCTGCAATCAGCCAACGGTGCGGCCAGGAACATACTGAACGATATCCGGGGCAAGGAGCCGGAGAAGATCAAAATAAAGTTGCACGGCATCATGGTCAGTGTCGGAAACTACTTCGCCGTATCCGAGATCATGGGAAGAAGCCTTGGGCGCTGGCTTTCCATTATCATGAAATTCCTTGTGAACGCCCATTACCTGTGGGAGATCGCAGGTTTCCGCGGCGCTGCGGTATACCTCTACCATGAAGTCCTGGACCGCAGGCAGCGCAAAAACATTGTTGAAAAACACTATACCACCAATATGCGCGCATGGTGGGTTACCCCGCTCCGCCTTTTCCTCGGCGGAATGTGGTTGTATGAGGGAATAAAGAAGGTCCTGGAAGGCTGGTTCACAAGCCCCAAGCTGGCGGAATTCCTGGGCATGGCTGCCGATTCCAACAGCGCGGCTACAGGCTCAGCCCTTTTTCTTGCTAAAGTTGAGGAAACCTTCAGTATAAGGACGGGCATAATCAATTTCATACTGGGGGTTGAAAGCAAGGTTGTGGAAGGAACCGCCATCTCGGCCACCGATTTTGCCAAGGTGGAACTGTTCCATTTCGGTGATTTTAACCTTGTACCCTGGTTCATCAGGAATGTCGTGCTGGCGACCGACGGTTTGGCCATGTTCTTCCAGATCCTCGTGGTGATAATGGAGATAGCTGTAGGCCTCATGCTTCTTGGCGGCGTCTTCAGTTTCGCCGCGTCGGCCGTGTCACTGGGGCTGCTGGCCATGTTCGTCACATCCACCGGCCTTTACAGGGATTCATGGTGGATGGTCTTCGCGGCCATAGCCGTCATGGGCGGAGCTGGCAGAGCATTCGGCCTCGACTATTACCTGATCCCCTGGCTCAACAATATCTGGGAATCCTTCTGGAAGAACAGGAGGTTCAGGCTGTTTTTCAAAGGTGGCCTTGACCGCTGGGACTAACGGTTTCTTGAATTTGGAGGTATAGCGACTTGTGGGATAATTACCCTGCGATAAAAGCGGAACTTGCGGCATTTGAGGAATACCTGGCCGAAAAGCTCTCCTCACGGAATGAGTTTCTTAAGACTGCCTGCCGAAGCGCGGTGCTTTCGGGCGGGAAAAGGCTGCGGCCGGCTTTCACAATAATCACGGCCATGTCGGGCAACTACAGGCGTGAAGTGGTATTCCCCGCCGCCGCATCGGTGGAGATACTCCACACCGCAACCCTTATACATGACGATATCATCGACTGCGCCAGGACCAGGCGCGGCCAGCCCACCGTGTCCGAGAAACACGGCATCAACCTGGCCGTGTATACCGGGGATTACCTTCTGGCAAAATCCCTGCGACTCCTTGTGGAAACGGGGCTGAAGCCGGAAAGGCTGGATGTGCTGGCGAGGGCAGTCAGCATGATCTGTGAAGGCGAGATAGACCAGTACCTTGGAAAATATGAGATCGCCAGCGTGCATGTGTATCTGAAACGAATTATGCGTAAGACCGGCATACTCTTTTCAGCAGCGAGCCTCCTCGGGGCAAAGGCCGGCGATCTTGACGAATCAAGCATTAAGCTTTTCGCACGCTTCGGCCTGAGCTTTGGAACCGCTTTTCAGATCAAGGACGATATTCTTGACATGGAATCGAGCGAACGCGTCGAGGGAAAGCCAGTGATCAACGACCTTAAGGAGGGCATCGTAACCCTTCCGGTCATATTTGCAGTCAGGAACAACCCCGAACTTAAAGGTGAAATAGAAGGGTTCTTTGATGGAAAAGGGGATGTCCGTGAGATCCTGAAACAGGTTTCGTCCTCGGGCGGTCCGAAGGATTCACAGGCGTTGAAGCAGAAGTACGTGGAAAGGTGCAGAAAATACCTGTCCCTGCTTCCTGACAGCATCGCTGCCCGTGCTTTGGCCGAGATTACCGAATGGCTGTAGGAATACGCGGGACGGGGGTTATCCTGCCTGCGCCAGGGATGGGAGAACTGGTTGTGAGTAAAAACAGAAAGTTACTTAAAGCATTCATATGGTTCGTGTTGCTTGCCGCCATGCTGTCAGGATGCTCAGGCGATTCCATGGCCGGCTATACCAGGTATTCTTACGAGTTTCTTGGATCATTCGACACGGTCATTCGGTTTGTAGGGTATGCCAAAAGCCAGAGAGAATTCGAAACCATGGCCAAATCGGGAGAAACACGGTTCATGGAACTCCACAGGCTTTTCGATATATACAACGACTATGAAGGTATCAACAATATCAAAACCATCAATGACAACGCTGGTATAAAGCCCGTGGAAGTCAGCCGGGAGATCATAGATCTTATACAGTTTTCAAAGGAATGGTACAACAAGACCGGCGGGACCGTCAATATTGCCCTGGGTCAGGTCCTCAATATATGGCATGAATACAGGGAGCGTGGGCTGGATGACCCTGACGGGGCCAGGCTTCCCCCCATGGAGGAACTTCTTGAAGCAAAGCAGTACTGCGATATCAGCAAGGTCATCGTGGACCCTGATGACAACACCGTTTTCCTGGCCGACAGGAACATGAGCATTGACGTTGGAGCAATCGCAAAAGGCTTTGCCGTGGAGATCGTGGCAAAGGAACTCCAGGAAAAGGGGTATTCTTCGTTTCTCATCAGCGCCGGAGGAAATGTCAAGGTGGTTGGCAGGCCCATGGACAGCACCCGGTCAAAATGGGGCATCGGTATACTGGATCCGGACGGTGCTGCACAGGACGAGGAGAACTCCACCCTCGATACCATATACATAAACCAGGGTTCGGCGGTTACCAGCGGCGACTACCAGAGGTATTACACGGTGGATGGCAGGAGGTACCACCACCTGATAGATCCCGAAACACTGATGCCGGCTTTTCATTACCGCTCTGTAACGGTTTATGCCATGGATTCGGCGCAGGCTGATTTTATGTCCACGACCCTGTTTTTACTGCCGTATGAAAAAAGCCGCAAACTGGCTGACGATATGGAAGGCATTGAGGCGATGTGGGTTTTCCCGGACGGTTCTATTCAGGCTACCGATGGCATGAAATCCATGCTGAAGGTCCTGGGAGGAGCCACAAACAAGTAAATATATAACGGTCATTGCGGGAACTATGCAAGGGTGTGATTCGAGGTGCAAAGCGTTTTATTGTTCCTTTGTGATTGTCTTCCCGCTTCACACTTCAAATCTGGGAGGGGTCCTGTTGAGCGGAAGAGTGAAGGTCCATTATCTTTATCACAGCGGCTACGCGGTCCAGCTTGATGGCAGACTTCTTGTTTTTGATTACTATCTTGATAAACCAGATGGCAAAGTTAGATCCCTGGACACCGGGGTTATTGAACCCGAAGAGATCAAGGGCTTCGAAACCTTTGTCTTTTCTTCCCACCGTCATCCGGATCATTTCAATCCCGTCATTTTTAGCTGGAGTGATCAGGTTCCCCGGATAAAGTACATCCTCTCATGGGACATCCCCCGAAGGTACCACCCGGGAAATATTGTGATGAGGCCGGGAGACAAGGCTGTCCCCGGAGAAGGCATAAGAATCCGTACCCTGAAATCCACAGATGAGGGGGTTGCTTTCCTGGTGGAAGTAAACGGAATGGTGATTTATCATGCCGGGGATCTTCACTGGTGGCACTGGGAAGAGGAATCAAAGGCATGGAACAATGATATGGCCGCCAGGTTCAAGAGGGAGATGGAGCAGCTCAAGGGCGCCGGAATCGATATTGCTTTTCTTGCCACTGATCCCAGGCAGGAGTCATACTGGCATCTTGGAGCAGAATACTTTATCGAGCATGTGGGAGCCAGGGTCATATTCCCCATGCATTTCGGGGACGACTTTGGCATTATGGAAGCCATACAGCAAAAAAAAGCATCCCATCCGGGTTTCGGCGCCATTCAGCCGGTAACCAGGCGGGGTGCCTGCTTTGAACTGTTCTGATCAATCCATCAGCCGGAATACCTGCGGCAGGAATTCCGGATTATCAGTTGGGTAGGTATCCTTACCTTCTCTGGAGTGGTATTGGTTCCGTCCAGCATTTTAAGCAGCGTTTCGGCACAGGCCTGGCCGATAGCCGCCCTGTTCTGCCTGACTGTCGTAAGCGACGGCACAACGTATGCCGCAATCTCAATATCATCAAAACCGATGATCGATATATCTTCAGGTATATACAGTCCTCGTTCCCTTGCGGCCGCTATAGCCCCGCAGGCCATGAGGTCCGATGCGCAGAACAGCGCTGTGGGAGGCTCGGGCAAGTCCAGCAGCCTTTGCATGGCCAAATAGCCGCTCTTGAAATTGAACTGGTCTGCCACCTCGATTATACCATCGGGATAGTCGGTGTTGTGGGCCCGGACAGACATCATGTAGCCATTGATCCGTTCCTGGCTTGAGAAAGCGTTTACCGGACCGGCAATATGTGCCACTCTCCTGTGCCCCAGTGAAAAAAGATAGTCGACAGCCCTTTTTGACCCTTCCACGTTATCAGACAGGATACAGGTAATGCTGTCGGCAACAGGCTCGCTTGCCACACAGGGTATTTGGCTGTTTAAAAGGCCCTGAATTCCTTCTATGTCAGGGGCATTGGCGATGAAGACCCCATCCACACCCCTGTAACGGCAGTGTTCATAGACCGAGTTATGCCTTTCCCCTATCCTGTTGCCGATGAAGATAAGCTCATAGCCCGCTTTCTCGATCCGTTCCTTGAACTTCTCAATAATTTCCGAAAAATGGGGATGACGAATACCGAGGCCTAAATCCTCATTATACAGAATACCGATGAGCCAGGATTTGCTTGTGGCCAGCGCCCGGGCGCTTGAATTCGGAGTATACCCCAGTTCGCGGGCGACGGCGCGTATTTTTGATTTCGTTGAGGCACTGATATCAGGATAATCGTTCAACGCCTTCGACACAGTTGTGGGTGAAAAGCCGGACTTTCTGGCTATATCATAAATTGTTACCAAGTATTACTACCTCTTCTCGCAATATGTTTAATGCGGCAATATCTGCGGCATCAAAACCGACAATGGGTCTAAAGATTATTATATTTCTCCTGTCCTGTTTAAAGCAATACCCATTTGTTATTTTATTGCCAATTTGCATCTGTGTACCGGGCTTGTCCTAATACTTTCTGAAAAGCCCTATCACTTTGCCCAGTATGGTAAGGCCATCCTTTACAATAATTGGCTCATAGGAAGGGTTTTCAGGCTGGAGCCTTATATGCCCGTTTTCCCTGTAGAAAGTTTTAACTGTGGCCTCATCTCCAATAAGGGCAGCTACGATATCGCCGTTATTTGCCGTATTCTGCTGCTTCACCAGGATGTAATCCCCGTCCAGTATGCCCGCTTCGATCATGCTATCCCCGCGAACCTTCAGCATGAATACCGTCGAATTCTGAAGGTATTCAACCGGGACGGGAAAGGTTTCCTCAATATTCTCCACAGCCAGGATGGGCTGGCCTGCGGTGATCTTTCCCACGATGGGGACGTTTTCTATTTCCCGGTCCGAAATATATCCTTCCAGGCTGCTGTTGCTGCTATCCAGTATTCTCAGGGCCCGGGGTTTTGTTGCATCCTTCTCTACAAGTCCTTCTTCCTCAAGCTTCTTGATGTAGGCATGCACCGTGGAAGTGGACCTGAATCCTACCGCCTTGCAGATCTCCCTTACTGATGGCGGATATCCCTTTTCGGCCACCTGCCGGTTGACAAAATCCAATATCTTCTGCTGTTTGTCCGGATCACGACGACGCATTCCCCATCCCTCCGTTTTTTCCATAGTAAATACAGGCAATATGCCCTGTTTAACTTGATTATATATAATATAAAAATAATTGTCAAACAAATGTTCGATTTTATATTGACAACCGAACACCCGTTCGCTAAAATAGTAATAAAAGAACATACGTTCCATTGGGGTGATGGTATGCGTAAGCGTTTCAGGCTGAAAAACAAAAGAAGGTTCTTTATGTTCCTTGCATCGGTATTCATGGTGCTTTACCTTTTTTCCATGATAATCAGCGCTGGCGCCGTTTCCGATGAACCCTGCGAATACAGAACGGTTAAGGTCCAAAAAGGCGACACGCTTTGGGAGATAGCTTCCGCTTACTGCAAAGGCGACATCAGGGAAAATATTTTCAAGATACAGCAGCTAAACCAGATCCCGCAGGGGATCATCCATGAAGGCCAGGTTCTCCGACTCCCCTGAGCAGCATGCACCCTGTTATTACCCGGCATTATGTGGTAAAATCTATATATCCGGCAGACGCAGGGATGTGCGATTTATACCGGATAATCGAATCGGGGAGTGATGTGCATGCTCATCAAGCAGTTGACCGTCTTTCTTGAGAATGAATCCGGCAGGCTGGCGGAAGTAACCAGGGTGCTGGGTAACGCAGGAATCAATATCAGCGCACTTTCCATCGCGGATACCACAGAATACGGGATCTTAAGGCTCATTGTCAATGATCCCGACGGGGCGGCAGCCATACTCAAAAAAGATGGTTTTTCAGTAGGAACTACAGAAGTAATCGGCATCACCATTGACGATACACCGGGGAGCCTTTCCCGGGTACTTGACATTCTTGAAATGAATAATATCAGCATTGAGTACATGTATGCATTCACAGGCAGCTCCTGGGCCGGGATGGCCAATGTGGTCATCAAGGTCGAAGATCTGAAGAAGGCTGTCGACATTCTCATGAACTCCGGGATCAATATCATGCCCCCGGACGAGGCTTACAGAACATAAAACAGGCATTCCCACCGGTAAAGGTCTTCGGCAAAGGGGCGGAACAGCTTCTCATAGAGAAGCGGCCGCCCCTTTCCTTGTGTCAAGGGTATCTAGCCACGGGGACGGTTCCGCTGGTTCAAACCACGGGGACGGTTCCACTGGTTCGAGACCAGACCAAACCACGGGGACGGTTCCACTGGTTCGAGACGGTGTGCAGCTGTATACACCACTGGGATACGCCACGGGGCATTTTATGGTAAAGCTGTATGCGCCAAGGAGACGGTTCTCTTGTTTTGGGTACATCACGGTGCACCAACGGCTTACACTACATGATCAGGAGCAGATGCGGAAAGAATTGCCTCGCCTTCATCCATAGTTCAGCAATTAATAAAGAAAGGAAGATAACGATATGGCCGAATTGCCCGAAATCTCCAAACTCGCAGGCCAAATGAGAGATACCCTGTGCGGTAAGACAATCAAAACTGTTACTCTCTTGCAGGAAAAATGCGCCAATATATCGCCGGAAGAATATCAGAAACGTGTAGCAAGCGCAAGGATTAAGGATGTGCGAAACAAGGGGAAATGGATCATTACTTCGCTTTCAATCAAAACCGGAAGCACAACATCATATATTTGCCCTGCCTGCCAAAAGGAATAAAAGACGTGACTGCTTCTGCCATAAATTTAAAACTCATGAGTGAAACCTATGAAAGAGTGGTATCACGATTAGTGAAAGGAAATATTCCCAAACCGACTGACGTTTCTATAATGAGCAATCAGCCGTTGAGGCTGGAAAACGCTGGATTCGTTAGTCATTTGCATTATTTTGAAGAAAGGAGCGTTACTTATGCAGGGAAATCCAAAACTTATTGAAACCCTTAATGCTCTGCTTGCGGACGAACTTGCAGCCATCAACCAATACATTGTGCATGCGGAAATGTGCGAGGACTGGGGCTATGGCAAACTGCATGAAAGCTTTGAAAAGCGAACAATCCAGGAGATGAAACATGCCGAAAAGCTTATCGGGAGAATTCTTTTCCTCGGTGGGACACCAATCGTAACTAAACTGAGTAAAGTCCACATAGGAAAAGAAGTTCCGCAGCAGCTTGAATTTGACCGCGCCGCCGAGGAGTCGGCCATCAAGGCTTACAATGACGCAATAGCGCTTGCAGACGAAGTTCGCGACAACGCGACAAAAGATCTTCTCGTACAAATCCTGAACGATGAAGACCGCCATTTGGACGAACTGGAGGAACTCCTGGATCAGCTTGAGCAGATGAGTCTGCCCATATTCCTCACAACCCAGGTCGACTGATTTTTTCAGGTATATAATAATGAAGAGGCTGTTGCGGCAGCCTCTTTTTTATGTCCCTAACATCATCAGGCGGGTCGGAAAAACGGCCCCTTATAATGTTTACGGTGAAATATCGCTGAGTTCCAACCCCTTATTCTTTTCTTTGGCCCAGTTGATGGACCAGTCGTTTTCAAACAGCAGAACATAGTTTTCGTGGCTGTCCTTTACTATTCTTGTGGAAGAAGTCAGGTTCAGCCTGGCCGGTTCAGCCGGAGCGGAAATAATCCAGCGGGCATGACGGTGAGGCAGCATCTGCAGCTTAATATCCACCGAATATTCATTCTTCAGCCTGTATTCGAGAACCTCGAACTGCAGCACGCCCACTGCCCCAACGATAAACTCCTCAACACCTATGTCAGGTTCCTTATATACCTGGATAGCCCCTTCCTGCGCCAACTGGGTAATGCCTTTGAGGAATTGCTTGCGCTTCATGGTGTCCTTTGCAGAAATTCGGGCAAAATGCTCTGCCGGAAAGCTCGGTATCCCCGTGAACACCAAACCTCCCCTGTTGCTAAGAACATCGCTTATCCGGAAGATGCCCGGATCGAAAAGGCCTACGATATCGCCCGGATAGGCTTTTTCAATAAGCTCCCGCTCCTGGGCCATGAGCTGCTGGGGCTGCGCCAGCCTTATGGGTTTTTCCGACCCGCTGTGGCTTACCTCCATCCCCCGCTGGAATACGCCGGAGCATATGCGCATGAACGCAATCCTGTCCCTGTGCTTTGGGTTCATGTTAGCCTGAATCTTGAACACAAAAGCGGTAAAATCCGGATCATCCGGGCTGATTACCTGGTCACCGAAAGTACGCGGTCCCGGAGGCGGAGCCATCTTCAGGAATTCTTCCAGGAACGGGGCCACGCCGAAATTGGTCATGGCGCTCCCGAAAAAGATGGGCGTAAGCTCTCCCTTCAGAACCCTGCCAAGATCAAATTCGTCCCCGGCCATGTCCAAAAGCTCTATTTCCTCAACCAGCCTGGAATAATAGGGCTCCCCCAACAGTTCTTTATAGACAGGATCGTCCGCCGATCCCCTGGTCGAGGTTACAATAGCCTGCCCATGGGACCTGTCCCCGGTAAAAAGCTCTATCTGGCGGAGCTGCCTGTTGTAGACGCCCTTGAAGTCGCCGTCGGTACCGATGGGCCAGTTGATGGGATAGGAACGGATGCCCAGGACATCCTCCAGTTCCTGCATAAGCGCAAACGGGTCCTTAATTGCCCTGTCCAGCTTGTTTATAAACGTGAATATGGGAATCTGCCTCATCCTGCAGACATGGAACAGCTTTATGGTCTGGGCCTCCACGCCCTTTGCGCCGTCGATTAACATCACAGCGCTGTCGGCTGCAACCAGGGTGCGGTAAGTGTCCTCACTGAAATCCTGGTGGCCCGGCGTATCAAGGATATTGATACAAAAGCCCTGGTACTGGAACTGCATAACGCTGGATGTCACAGAAATTCCACGTTGTTTCTCTATCTCCATCCAGTCGGACACGGCATAGCGGGCCGCCTTCCTCGCCTTGACCGAACCGGCCATATGGATTGCTCCGCCATAGAGAAGCAGCTTCTCGGTCAGGGTGGTTTTGCCCGCGTCCGGATGGGATATGATTGCAAAGGTCCGCCTTCTTGAGATCTCGTTCATAAGCTCTGAATCAGCCATAATATTTTAATACCTGCCTTACTTGTCCATAGCCATCAGTTAGTATTCTGAAAAGATACAAATCATATTTTATAGACAAGCCCCGGACTCGTCAAGCAAGCATTTCAAAGATCACAGGCCTGGCGGGACGGTATTTCTATTCACATAATCCTTGGTTCATGGTATTATAATACTAATTTGTTAGTTGTTTATGGGATATTCAAAGTCGCATGGTGAGGGATAGAAATGGATACCAGGTCTATGGCGATACAGGCCAAAAAGGCTTCCATACTTATGCAGGGAGTCTCCACGGAACTTAAGAACAGCGCCCTTGAAAAGATAGCCGAAGCCCTTCTGGCGAAAAAGGACGCTATCTTTGAGGCCAACAGGCAGGATTTGGAGAGGAGCGCTGCCGAGAATCTTGCCGCTCCGCTTCTCAAGAGGCTCAAGTTCGATGAGAAAAAGCTCAATGAAGTGGTTGATGGCATCCACAGCCTTATCGGCCTTGATGATCCCGTTGGCAAAACCCTGCTTGCCCGGGAACTGGATGACGGTATGAAGCTCTGCAGGGTTAGTTGCCCCATCGGCGTGATCGGCATTATCTTCGAATCACGGCCCGACGCGCTGGTCCAGATATCCACGCTATGCCTTAAAAGCGGGAACGCCGTCCTCCTCAAGGGAGGCAGGGAAGCCGCGCTGACTAACCGTATACTGGTGCAGGTTATTGAGGAAGCATCCATGGAAGCCGGTATGCCTGATCATTGGATCAACCTCCTGGAAAGCCGGGAAGAGGTTAACGAAATGCTTGCCCTGGATGAATATGTTGACCTGATCATACCCCGCGGCTCAAACCAGTTCGTTCGCTATATCATGGACAATTCGCGCATCCCGGTCCTGGGTCATGCCGACGGTATCTGTCATGTCTACATTGACAGGGACGTGGACGCGGACAGGGCAGTTGACATTGTCGTGGATTCCAAGACCCAGTATGTGGCCGTCTGCAACGCCCTGGAAACCCTGCTCATCCATAAGGATTCGGCAGAGAAGGTTTTGCCTTCCCTGAAAGAGGCGTTGGAAGCAAAGTCAGTGGAGATCAGGGGCTGTGAGAGAACGCGAGAGATTATCCCCTGCAAATCGGCGACTGAGGATGATTGGAAGACCGAGTACCTTGACCTGATACTTTCCATTAAGGTTGTGGACTCGTTGGACGAAGCCATAGACCATATCAACACCTACGGCTCCGGGCATACCGACGCAATAATATCGAAGGACGAAGGCAACATCAGCCGTTTCCTCGAGTATGTGGATTCGGCGAATGTATTCGCCAACTGCTCCACCCGTTTCAGCGATGGGTTCAGGTACGGCTTCGGCGCCGAGGTGGGCATAAGCACCAACAAGATCCATGCCCGCGGTCCCGTCGGGCTTGACGGCCTGGTAACCTACAAGTACAAGCTGATAGGCGACGGCCACATTGTGGCCGATTATGCCTCGGGCAAACGGCGTTTCACCCACAGGGACCTGTGATCCGGATAAATAAATAACTGCCTGTTTATAGGAAGAATCATAAAGGAGCCGCGGGAAAACCCTGCGGCTCCTCTGTTTCGCACCGCCGGATTACTTGGTCTCCAGCAGGTACTGGTTGAATATGGCTTCCAGCAGCTCCTGGCGTCCTGACGACTGCTTCGGCTCTCCATTCTCGAGTATGTAGGCTTCCAGTTCCTTGAATCCAACCTTGCCCTCCACGATGTCCTTGCCGATTCCGTAGGTATAGCTTTCGTAACGCTTGGCTATGAAGTCCTCCAATACGCGGTCTTCAATGAGTTTTGCGGCAACCTTCAGGCCCTTCGCGAAGGAATCCATGCCGACGATATGGCCATAGAACAGATCCACAGGCTCAAATGAAGCCCTGCGCACCTTGGCGTCGAAGTTGAGTCCGCCCTTGGTGAAGCCGCCCATCATGAGCACTTCATACATAGCCAGGGTTGTCTCATAGAGGTTGGTCGGGAACTGGTCGGTGTCCCAGCCCAGCAGCAGGTCGCCCTGGTTGGCGTCGATGCTTCCCAGCGCGTTGTTGATCCTGGCCACCCTCAGGTCATGCTGGAAGGTATGCATGGCGAGTGTCGCATGGTTGGCCTCAATGTTGAGCTTGAAGTACGGATCAAGGCCATAGTTCTTCAGGAAGCCGATTACCGTGGCTGCGTCGAAATCGTACTGATGCTTGGTGGGTTCCTTCGGCTTGGGCTCTATAAGGAGCTGGCCGTCAAACCCGATCTCCTTGGCATATTCAACCGCCATACGCAGGAAGCGGGCCAGGTTGTCCAGTTCCAGCTTCATATCGGTATTGAGCAGTGTCTCGTAGCCTTCACGACCTCCCCAGAACACATAGTTCTGTCCGCCCAATTCCTTGGTGATTTCCATGGCCTTTTTAACCTGGGATGCGGCATAGGCAAAAACGCCGGCATTGCAGGATGTGGACGCGCCATGTACAAACCTGGGATGGCTGAAAGCGTTGGTGGTTCCCCAAAGGAGCTTGACCGGGCTGTCCTTCATACGATCCTTGATCTTGGCAACAACCTTGTCAAGCCTCTTGTTGGTCTCCGCAAGGTTATCGGCCTCAGGGGCAATATCCCTGTCATGGAAGCAGAAGAACGGAACGCCAAGCTTTTCGCAGAACTCGAAGTTGGCATCAACCTTGGCATAGGCCAGGTCCATGGGATCGGTTATATCGTCCCAGGGTCTTACTGCTGTCCCACCGCCGAACATATCCACGCCCCTGGCCTGGTATGTATGCCAGTAGGCAACAGCAAAGCGCAGATGCTCCTTCATGGTCTTGCCGGCGATGACCTCGTCAGGGTTGTAGTACTTGAACGCTAACGGATTCTTTGATTCGGGTCCCTCATACTGAATCTTGCCGATTCCTTTGAAAAATTCTGACATAATGGTTTCCCTCCTTGTTTTGAATTTATTGTTATTACTTAATTAGTAACATGTGTTGGTCTCCCGGCTATTTGCCGAAGAGCTTGCGGATTGGTATAATTGCCGCGCCCAGGGCTGAAGAGTTCTCTCCAAAGCTGGACGGGACGATGCTGCAGTTCTCTGCCAGGTGTGCCAGGGCTGTTTTGGCTGCCGACTCGGCTATGTCGTCAATGACCAGTTTGGCATACCGTGGAAACTTCTTGCCTATAACGATGGTCTGCGGGTTAAAGGCGTTGATGAGGTAGCCGATGGCCTTTCCAAGGCTCACGGCAGCCTCCTTCAAGATCTCCAGGCATGCGCGGTTTCCATCAAGTGCGCCTGCAAGAAGGGCTTCGAAGTTCTGGTCGATGGTGTTCCCGGAAACGTCCGGGTTGGTCTTTGATGCCATCTCCCTGTACCTTTCCGCCATGGCGTTGATGGATGCCATGGTTTCAAGGCAGCCCACGTTTCCGCACTTGCACCTGGGGCCGTTCTCATCAACTGAAATATGCCCTACCTCGCCTGCGCTTCCGGTGTACCCGCGATAGATCTTTCCCCTCACAAAGACACCGGCGCCGATACCGGATTCGATGTTGATACAGACGAAATCCTCCACACCCTTGCATATGCCCAGCCAGTTTTCACAAAAGGCTGAACATCTTGCCTCGTTATCGAGGTAGACCGGAGCATCAAGCCTCTGGCTCAGGCTTTCCCTGATATCCACGTTGGACCATCCCAGGTTCGGAGCAAGGAAGATCCTTCGTGTTGTTATGTCCAGCATTCCGGGAATGGATACGCCGACCCCCAGGATCCTGTCCTTTTTGATCTTCAGGCTTGATACCACGGTATCATAAATGCGCCCGATCCGGTCAACAGCCTGTTCAGGAGTAAGGGATGAATGGTTTTCCCATTTCTCCTCGTAATGCACCTTTCCAGTGATATCCAGCACTACCGTATAGATAAACCTCATGTCTATGTCAAAACCAAAGGAGTAGTAGGAATCCGGGTTTATCTCAAGCATGACCGGTTTTCTGCCCCCGGAGGACTTGCCCTCGCCCACCTCCCTTATGAACTGGGCTCCCAGAAGCTCTCTCACAATTGCTCCCGTAGCGGTGGGCGAAAGCCCCGTGCGGTCGGCCAGAGCCTTTCGCGAAATACCCCTGGTGGTCCTGATGAGGTCCAGTATGGCGGCTTTATTCAGTTCTTTCAGGTATTTGTTATTGCCCGTCGTTGTTTCCCTCAAAAGGCACACACCTCAAAAATCAGTTCTGGTTTACCTTTGCAAGTGTTTTAAAGTCGTTCTTCAATGACAGGTAGATGTCATTGTACAGTTGATAGAATTTCTGGTAAGCAGCGTTGTTATCCCTGTTGTAATCCTGGCGTGTAACCACCCTGATGGTCTGGTCGCAGGCCTCGGGAACACTCTTGTACACGCCTGCGCCCACGCCTGCCAGGAGGGCGACTCCCAAGGCGGGTCCTTCACTGGAGTTCACGGTGCAGATCGGTGTTCCGAAGAGGTCGGCCTGGATCTGCCTCCACAGCGGGCTCTTTCCGCCGCCGCCGGACGCCCGGACCTCATTGATCCCGATACCCATTTCCATTATGATATCCAGGCAGTTCTTGAGGCTGTAGGCCACGCCTTCCATTACGGCTCTCAGGAACTCGCGCTTGGTGTGCTTTGCAGAGATTCCGAAGAAAACGCCTCTGCAGTCAGGGTCAAGATGGGGTGTCCTCTCTCCCATGAGATAGGGCAGGTAAATCAGCCCGTCGGCGCCGACGGGTACCTTTTCGGCAGCTTTGTCAATCAGGTAGTACGGATCGACATCCAGAAGGCCTGCAGAAGAGATCTCCTCATGGCAGAAATTGTTCCTGAACCACTGGAGAGACAGGCCTGCACCCTGGGTAACGCCCATGATGTGCCAGGTGTTCGGTACTGCATGGCAGAATGTATGCACGCGGCCCTTGGGGTCGATGCTCACCTTGTCGGTATAGGCAAAGACAACGCCAGATGTTCCTATTGTTGATGAAATGATACCCGGCTTGACGATACCGTTGCCGACAGCGCCTGCGGCCTGGTCGCCGCCGCCGCCCACAACGATGGTGCCTTCGGCAAGGCCGGTAAGCTCGGCTGCCTTCTTTGTCACTGTTCCGGTAACTTCCTGGGATTCATAAACCCTGCCCAGCATACCCTTGTCAATGCCCAGCTTCTGCAGGACTTCGTCGCTCCATCTACGGTTGGGCACATCCAGGAGCTGCATGCCGCTGGCATCCGATACCTCGGTGGCGTACTCACCGGTCAGGCAGAAACGGATATAGTCCTTGGGCAAAAGGATTTTACGCGCCTTCTCATATATTTCAGGCTCGTTGTTCATTACCCATTTGATCTTGGAAGCTGTAAAGCCTGTCAGAGCAGGATTGGCGGTGATCTCGATCAGGCGCTCCGCACCAATGATGGAGGTGATCTCTTCGCATTCCTGGGCACTGCGCTGATCACACCAGATAATTGACTTTCTCAATACCTTGTTGTCTGCATCCAGGAGAACCAGTCCGTGCATCTGCCCCGAAAGGCCTATGCCCTTGATGTCCCTGGGATTGACCCCGCTCTTTGCAAGCACGTTGCGTGTAGATACGCAAGTAGCTTTCCACCAGTCCTCAGGGTCTTGCTCAGCCCATCCGTTCCTGGGTTGATAAAGCGGGTATTCCTGGGTATCACTTGCTACTGTCGTTCCATTTTCATCGAACAGAACCGTTTTGGTACCTGATGTACCTATGTCGATGCCAAGAAGGTATGCCATGGTTACCCCACCTCCAAAACTTATTAATCTGACATTATTAAGTCTATCCTAATTTATTCCGCATTGCAATAGGGATTTGTACATTTTGAATAATTTGCAACCGTTTTTCATTTTACTTTTATGAACCATGACTGTATCATTAAATCAGATGGCATAAAACGGCCGGGATGAACCTCCCTGTTACAGTTCAGAAATCGTAAAAAACCGATGAAGAATGGAGGACTTAAGGACATGATCTATAAGGATCCTTCCAAGCCTGTGGAAGAGCGCGTTAAGGATTTGCTGGACAGGATGACCCTCGATGAGAAAATTGCCCAGATGACATGGGTCAGGCTGATTAATATCATTACCGACCGCCATACCCTGACCTTCTCCGAGGAAAAGGCAACAGAAAATATTCCCCATGGCATCGGCTACATCAACCGCATTGGCGGCGAAACGGAACTCAGGCCCGCTGAGATGGCTGCTGTCATCAACAGGATCCAGAAATACCTGGCGGAGAAGACAAGGCTGGGTATTCCCGCCCTGTTCGTGACCGAGGCCACCTCCGGGGTTTTAAGCCGTGATCATACCCTGTTCCCCCAGAATTTAGGGGCTGCCGCCATGTTTAATGAAGACCTGGTTCGGCAGATGGGAGATGCCATACGGAAAGAAATGCTTGCAACAGGTGAGCGGCTTGCTCTGGCTCCTGTTGTCGATGTGGTCCGGGACCACCGTTTCGGGCGTTATGAGGAATCATACGGCGAGGACGTATATCTCGTTACCCAGTGCGGCATGGCCTACACCAAAGGCCTTCAGTCCGATAACCTGAATCAGGGTATAGCTGCCACACTGAAGCATTTTGCAGCCCAGGGCATAAGTGACGGCGGACGAAACTGTTCTCCCATCCACATCACAAAAAGGGAGATGCTCGACTGCTATACCGTTCCTTTCGAGGCGGCTATCCGCGAGGCAAACGCCGCATGCGTAATGGCGGCCTATCACGAGTGGCATGACAGGCCCTGCCACGTCTCGGAGGAGCTTTTAGTAGGTATCCTCCGGGAGAAGCTGGGTTTTGACGGGCTCTTAATGGCCGATGGCAATGGCATAAAACTGATCAGGGAGTTCCATGGTTATTGCGAGACCCTAAATGAGGCCATTGAGCTTGCTCTGAAGGCGGGCATCCAGATGGAACTCCTGGAACAAAGTCTGCTGAACAACCTAAAGCCATTGGTGGAACAGGGGCGTATCGACATATCCATAATAGACCGGGCTGTTGCAAAAATGCTGTCCATCAAGTTCAGGCTCGGCCTGTTCGACAATCCCTATGTGGATGTGAACCGAGTCCAGGAAACAGTCTGCTGCCGGGAGCACAGGGAAATAGCGGGGAAAATGGCCCGCCAGTCCCTCACGCTGCTCAGTAACAGGGACAATATCCTCCCCCTGTCTCCCGAAATAGGGAGCATTGCTGTGGTGGGACCTCTTGCAGATAAGAAGGAATTCGCATACAGCGACTATTCCTATCCGTCCCATATAGAATACATGTACCGGTGGACTGAGACCCTGGAAGGAGAGAACATTCCGACCTCGGTTTTCCTGAAGCAGAAGGGTACCCGGTTCGAGGACCTGTACCATGACATAAAAACCGTATACCAGGCCATCTGTGAAAGGGTAGGCCATGGAACCCGGGTTTACCTGGCTCCCGGTCTTAAGGATACGACTGATTATAATCACGATTCGGATTTCTATGCCGTTGAGGAAGCGGTGGAGGCCGCATCAAAAGCCGATGTGGTTATAGCGGTATGCGGCGATACCAGCGGGCTGGGCTATGAAAACGACAGCGGCGAATCGGTGGACCGTGTTGAAATCTGCCTTTCCCATGAGCAAAGGGCCCTGTTGAAGGAACTGAAGAAGCTTGGAAAACCCATAATCCTTGTCCTGTGCAATGGAAGGCCCCTGGAACTTTCCTATGAGAGCACGGAGATGGACGCCATCCTCGAGGCCTGGCGTCCCGGGATGGAAGGCGCCGATGCCATTGCGGATGCCCTGTTCGGAAGATACAATCCGGGAGGACGGCTTCCCGTCTCCATTCCCAAGAGCCTGGGACAGCTTCCGATATATTATTCCCAGCATGCCACGGGCAAAACCCAGTTCTGGAAGGACTCCTACCTGGAAATGGATACAAAGCCGCTATACCCGTTTGGCTATGGCCTGAGCTATTCCCGCTTCTTGTATGAGGATGCCGCCTTCAGCCAGGAAGATGACCGCATCCGTGTCAGCGTGACAGTATTGAACGAAGGCCCTTATGACGGCGACGAGGTGGTCCAGGTCTATGTCAGGAAGCGCTATACCTCGGTCATACAGCCTGAACGCGAGCTTAAAGCATATAAGCGGGTTTCTTTGAAGAAAGGTGAGCGGGTTACTTTAAACTTAGATATCCTGTATGATTCCCTTGCCTACCATAACAAGGACTACGAACTCGGGCTTGAAGACTGCGTCCTGGACGTGATGGTCGGCTCCTCCTCTGTGGATATCCACCACCAGCAGAGCTTCCGGCTGCGCTTCGAGAACGGCATGCGTAAGGTCACCCGGCGTGCCTTCTCAAACCAGGGGGACGGTTCCTCTGGCTAGAGCAAAGCCACGGGGACGGTCCCCCTGGCACACTTTCGCCAATGCCATGCTTTGGTCACAATTTACTTGAATTCAGAACCATTCCGTCATATAATAATCTTTGCCCAGTGGCTTCATATTTTGTCATTGCTACGGGCAAAGAATTGTGCTAAAATAGCGTATGTTGCTGACGGGGTGTGGCTCAGGTGGTAGAGCGCTTGGTTCGGGACCAAGAGGCCGGAGGTTCAAGTCCTCTCACTCCGACCAATAAAAAGCGGATTCTGAGAAATCAGAATCCGCTGTCTTTTTAGCAAAAGTGAGAGGACTTGAACCTTTCCATTTACACCATTCTTCTTTCAATATGGCATATTCGTAAGTATCAAGCCATATTGGCGCACCATTGCTATCGGTTTTAAAATAGATATTTTGCAATAGTAAGCCCTCACGTCTCATATGTAAGCGTTCAAGTAACTTCCAGGAACGTTCATTCTGTGGATTACACATGGCTATAATACGCCTTGCTCCCAAATGTGTGAAGGCATAGTCAAGTAAAGCTTTCACACCCTCTGTGGCATAGCCTTTGCCCTGGTACTTCCTGTTAAATACATATCCTAATTCCCATGTATCAAAGTCGCCTTTGCACAGATAAAGGTTTCCTATTAACTTTCGGTTTTCCTTCAGGCAAACCGCATAGAAAGACTCATCCTTTGACCTTTTGGCTGCTTCTTCCTTAGCCTGCTCTTCTGAAAAAATATCATATGGTTCATATTTGACAACTTCTTCATCTGACAGGTATTCGTATAAATCCTGCCAATCATTTTGGTCAAACCTTCTGATGATGAGTCTGTCTGTAATAATCTTTTCCATAACAATCTCCTTAACCGTTCATTCAGGTTCATTTCAGAGCATTATCTACTTTTTCCTTTATACTGTTCACATGTTTCCCAAGTTCAATGATATTGTCAGCAAGGCTTTTTTGTTTTGATTGATTTGATTTTATAAGGTATTCCGATTTATCGGCAAGCTTTTTAATCTCATCTGCAACAACTGAAAATGTCTTTCCGAATTCCCCTGCATGCGCAGATTCTATTGCTGCATTCAAAGATATGAGCTTGGTTTGCTGAGAAATCAGGTCCAAATCATGCGCAGAGCTTTTCAGGTTCTCAACCTGCATAGACATCTGCGCAATCTGTTCCCCGAGGGATTGGAACAGGTCATCGAATTCCTGCCTGCCCGATTTCAGCTTCGTGCGCGCATAGTATATGCAGTTTCTGATATCGTTGTTTCCCATTGCAACCGCTTCCGCGAATTTTCTGCACCCGCCGTAACCGCACGAATAGCAATTGATATTTCTCGTTTCCTCGGTATCTTTTCCAAGTTCCATAAATATATCATCAATGCTCCTATGAAACTCGACAGAAACATGCTCGCTCTTATCGGCATATACCCGTATAAAATCATCAAGCTTGAGTTCGTTGTCGAATTTCGAAAACAATGATGAATCCTTCTGATCCTTATGCTTTTCCAAAAATTCATTCTTGAGCTTATTAGTATTGTAATCCACATCGTCTATATCCGCACTATTTTCCGCAGCTGTTCCCATATTACACCCATGTTTGCAGTTCAGCACGTCGACGAGCCGGCACGTTCTTTTCCTGAGACAGCCGCTTCTCATATTGTCCGAAGTAATCCAGAACCTCATCTATGCCTTCGACCTGTTTTACCCAGACGTTGCTTCCCATGTAGAATTCCACGTTCTCCCTAAGCCCCCCGGGACGGCTGAATGCAAATCCCAGGTCGCAAGGAGTATTGTCAAAATCTGCTGATGGATAACTTGACAGGTCGATTCTTTTCTTGCTGATATATTCTTTGAGTTTTGCTATTGTAACGTTGTATTTTATCATGCCATATGTATCATCATCGGAGAACTCAATTGTTTTGGCGATACACGGCGATATGAAAGCAAGGTTGTCATCGATATTTTTGTATTTTTTCAGGTAAATAGCGGCACACATTGCCGGGCTTTGGACAGGAGCCAAATAGGGTAAGAGCTTCGTTTGATAGTGCTGTATATACGAAACAATTACAGGGCAAGGCTGCGCGATCATTGAGGAGATATGCTTTTGTTCTATTGCCTTCAGGTAAGCCCAGGTCGTTATATCTGCGCCGAACGACACATCAAAGATCAGATTGACGCCTGATTTTTTCAGCAGTCCCAGCAGTTTTTTGTAATCGTGAAAATTATTGCGTACGGCAGGGGCTACGAGTACAGAGATCCTTTCTCCCTTTTCCAGTCGGTCAAATAATTCATCGGTATCGTCAAAATAGTATCTCGCCCCATGGTCGCAGACCCTTATGCATTCCCCGCATTGTATACATCTGGGCGCATTGATGAATATTTTATTCTTCCCGTCAATTACTTTTGCATCGTTGGCATTCACCGGGCATTTTGCGATACATTTGTTGCAACCCATACATTTTTGCTCGTCGGTTTTAATGATTGACTTCTGCATAGTCCACCTCGCTACTCTTTTCAAAATGTGGTCTATAGCTGTAATATGGTTGACATATATATAATCGGTAATACACCTTTTCTATTTTTACCCAATTCTTACTGCCTGAAATCGGGCTGATCAAACTGATCATGCCATATGCATATCCATAGCAGAACGGCAGTATTGAATTTTTCGGATGCCTTGCCCAATCTTGAGATGTTATGTGTGTTTCAGCGCAGGATCATTTTACAGTGTTACAATATACTTAAGCCTGTCATTTGGGGCAGGTTTTCCATACACATAAATACATACCGTGGACGTGATGTTTTATGGAACGTAAGATCGAAGAGTTCATCAAGGCTTACATAAGGTCCGACAAGAATACAATGAAGATGATCGACAAGCCTGCCTTCGGGGAGCCTGCCATAGGTTTCAGCAATGCCGATGACGAGTTGTACAGTTTCTACAAGCAGCATATCGACCCCCGGTTTTACAAGCTGCCCGCGGAGTGGCTTGAGGAAGCCTACGGTCATCCCTTTGATTCCAAAAATGTAAGCGTCATCAGTTGGGTTCTGCCCCAAACCGAGGAAACAAAGAAACTGAACCGTGAGCAGACAGACTGTTCAACCATGGAATGGCAGATGGTCCGCGTCTACGGCGAGGAGTGCAACCGAGGTCTTGCAAAGGCGCTTGAGGAATACCTTAAGGAACTGGGGTATGAAGCTGTTGCTCCCATGTGCAGTAACAAGTTTTCCTGGGCGGACTCGGACAAGTTCTACCAGATATCCAACTGGTCGGAACGCCATACGGCATTTATATCCGGGCTTGGCGCCTTCGGTCTGTGCGACGGTTTGATCTCGGTCAAGGGCAAGGCCATGCGCTGCGGCTCTGTAATCGTCAATTGCAGATTAAAAAAAACACCCCGTAAATATCAGAAATACAACGAGTATTGCAAAGCCAAGGATGGATGCACAGCCTGTATCAGGCGCTGTCCTGCAGGCGCTATTACTCCTGAGGGGCACGACAAGGCAAAATGCGTCAGGTACCATAAAGAGGTCATAGCAAAGATCTGCCATGACCGTTATGGTTACGACGGATACTCAGTATGCGGCCTGTGCCAGACGGGAGTGCCCTGCGAGTCCGGTATTCCCTGACAGAAACATACTGCCGGGTGTATTCACTGAGAGGCACTGTTAAGAGCGTTCTCTATTGCCTTAAGTATAACTTTGCTGCTGGAAGTGGCGCCGGAAACCGTATCCACATCCAGGGACTGTGCTTCAACGACCTTGTCCGGAATTATTTCCGCAGGCTTTCCTCTTCCATTATTGTGCTCCGTGAGCTCAATGCTCTCTATCCTGTGGTTTTTTACTGTAACGCGAACCTTAGCGGAAACCAGCTTTGCATCATAATATCCGGTATAAACCCCGTCCTCAATCTTGGACAAATCAACATCCGATATGGAAATTGCATCAACCTGTGCCTTATAGGCATTCAAATCATTTATTAACTTTACCCCGATGAATATCCCCGCGATAATTATAACCAGCACAAACAGCATCAGGACTTTTTTCTTCTTCATAAGCCTGCCTCGCTCACTTCAATATTTGTACACCCGATAATACGTAAAAAATAACCGTTTGTTTATTAAATCGCTGCTTATTTGAGCGAGGCTTCAGATTCACTGAATCCTGGATGCTTCGCTGCAGATCCGGTGAAATTGTATTACGGAGCTTTTGCAAATACAAATATGCTGTTGTACGAACGAAGCTTGTAATAAAAAAAGCCACAAGAACCGTCCCTGTGGCTTGCCGGAAGAACCGTCCCCGTGGCCAGGCTAATGCAAATTTCTCAGCTTTTTTATTGAGTTTCTGTCCTGGTGCAGTATTTCGCCGGCTATATCGCGGGATTTCTCGTCCAGGTCCCCCCTCAGCACTTTCTCGGCCATATTGACGCCCTTGGTTTCCCCTTCTATGGCCTTTTCAATTATCTCTTCGGTGCCTGCATCGGGACCCAGATCCATGTTCAGCTTCATTTCTCCCATAGTTCCCTTGATACCAAGGTTTTCTTCCGGGCATCCGCCGATCTCCTGGATATAGTCGGCAAGCTTCTCAATATTCTCCCTGTGCTGTTTTTGAACATCCTTGAAGACTTCTTTTACTTTTTCATCCTCCAGCCTGGATATGAAGTTGTTGAAGCTCTCAACAGCCATGTACTCTCCCTGTAAAAGCTGATTGAGAGACTGTATGGTTTCATGACGCTGTTCCACTGATAAAACCTCCTGCATGATGGATACCAAATGGCTGGATCTTATCTTTCCCTTTGTTCGATTAAATAATACCCCGCAGAAAAAGCAAACCAGCGGAACCGTCCCCTTGGTTCGAACCAGCGGAACCGTCCCCGTGGCTAGCGCATATCCATGCCTGTCTTTATAAAGCGGAACATGCGGTCAGCGGCGTCATAAAGCAGTTCCTCGGCGTTGGACAAAGCCTCCTCAAGGGGCATGGCGCGGTTTACCGTTGTCATGATGCTGTTTATCCCATAATCATAGACCGCTTTGGCATTCGTGCCCATGATGCCCGCTATGGCCACCACCGGGACATTCTTGCCCATGCAGTGCCTGGCCACGCCCACAGGCACCTTGCCGTACACCGACTGCTCGTCAATCCTGCCCTCCCCTGTGACCACCAGGTCCACATCATCAAGAAGGCTGTCAAAATCGATGAAGTCCAGTATAGCCTCTATGCCCGGCTTCAAAACGGCGCCGAGGAATCCTGTAAGCGCGGCTCCCAGCCCGCCTGCCGCTCCTGACCCCGGTATCATGTCCGGGTCAATACCCAGCTGGTTCTTTATCACCCGGGCATAGTTTTTCATTCCATTCTCCAGGATCTCAAGCATCTCCCCGGTTGCTCCCTTTTGCGGTCCATAAACATAGGTTGCGCCCCGGGGCCCGGTCAGCGGGTTGTTCACATCGCAGATAACAGTTATCCTGCTCTCCCTGATCCTCGGGTCCAAACCATCCATGGCTATTTGCCTGATTTCGGAAAGGTACCGGCCGCCGAAACCTACATTCCTTCCTTCCCCGTCAAGAAACGCTATCCCAAGTGCCTGGGCCATTCCCATGCCCCCGTCATTGGTCGCGCTTCCGCCAATCCCAATGATGAACTCCCTGATGCCTTCGTCCAGCGCGGCCCTTATAAGTTCGCCGGTACCGTAGGTTGTGGTCAACAGGGGATTCCTCCGGCTTTCGTCCAGGAGAGGAAGACCGGAGGCCTGGGCCATCTCGATAATCGCTGTCCTGTTTTCGGTAATGCCGTACCTGGCCTTTACGGTCATCCCTTTAAGCGGACCCGTGACTTCCGCATACCTGTACACACCGCCCAGGGCGGTGATCAGGGCTTCCACGGTCCCCTCGCCCCCGTCGGCGATGGGCACTTTAATCACCTGAAGATCATTAAAATGGAGCCTTGCCGCCTTTTCAAGAATTTCAATCACCTGAAGTGAAGATAATGTACCCTTAAAGGAATCCGGAGCGAAAACAAACTTCATGCCTGGTTACCCCCATGAAACTGTTTATATATAGACTATACATAATTGGGCGGCTGTTGCCAACATCCTGGGCCATGAGCGAATGTGAGCATGTGAAAAAATATAACTGCGAAGTATATTGACATAAAGTTTACTGGAAATCAACTCGATTAATTATATAATGGAGGTGTAAATACAAAAAGCTGCCGCATCTTGTTGTTTATTGTGACAAAACTCATAAAAATGGGTATACATAATAAGACAAGAACAGGTGTATATTGCCTTTCTCTTTTTATCACTAATTAATGAATCCAAGGAGGATCTTATGATGGGGGGAGAATCTCAGAAAGTACTTACCGGCAAGATAAAGGCCAAGGTACCCATGTTGATTAACGCGTCAGCCATCTGCATCCTGCTACTGCCCGTACTCTTGATTAAGCTTCTGGTCAGCGGCGAAATCTCGGCAAGCATGGCAGCCCAGCCAATCAACATCATCACTGTCTTTATCATCCTCGCTATCATTGCTGCAGCATCTCTACTGGTGATTATTTCCAGGTTCTTCTCATCGCTGGAGATTATCAACAGCCATGCGACGATGCTGGCTTCGGGAGAATTGAACATCAGCGATATAAGGATGGAAAACACAAAAGGACTTCATGTACTGACAAGAGCTTTCAACGATATGAAATCAAACCTCCTGCGCTTTATTGAGATGACCAAGGGAAATGTGATAGTTCTTTCCGATTCCATAGACAAGCTGTCCAAGAGCATAGAAATGAGCTATAAAGGCAATGAGCACATTGCCATGAACATCAACCTTGTGGCTGAAGAAGCCCAGGAACAGCTGAAGATAGTTAACAAGACCATTGAGAGCATAAATGGCATCAGCACACGGGTTGAAGCCATCGCCGCAAGCATCGCAAATATCGAAGACTATGTGGAGGACAACGTAAAGATCACAAAAGCCGGAACCGAGCACATGGACAAGTTCTATGAACAGCTCAACATCATCTCGGAAAACATGAACAATACCCACAAGTTTTTTGAAAACCTCAATTCCGAGATCAAGGAAATTACAGAGGTAAGTGAGTTCATCATCAAGATCAGCGAGCAGTTGAAGCTGCTGGGAATAAACGCCTCGGTTGAAGCCTCGAAGGCCGGTGAATTCAGCAAGGGATTCACTGTGGTAGCCAACGAGATAAACCAGCTTGCTGCCAAGACCAAGGAAGGTATTGCAAGGATCAGGTCCATAGTCGAAAGCATAATCAAGGGCAGCGGCATAGTCAGTGAAAGCATCGGCCGCAGTGTCAGCAGCTTCAACGAGAGCAAGGAAACCTTCAACACCGTGAAGGAATTCTTCCATACCATAAACAGCCAGAGCACCATGCTGAACGAGGGCATGAGAGATATCTATACAGAGATAAGCCAGATCAACAACTTCACCAAGGAAACCAGCGCCAGGGGAGAAGCCCTGCACTCGGCTTCCAATGAGATCTCCTCAAAGACGCAGGAAATAGCTGCGGTAACAGAGGAAGAGCTTGCCGAACTTGAGGAGATAAAACAGAACACTCAGAAACTGAATAACATGCTTACCAACATCCAGAACCTGACACGCAAGTTCAGGACATCCATCATGCCGGTTGCCCAGAGCAGCCCGAGAAAACTCAAGATCGCGCTGCTGGCGCCAGCGGACCATGCCTTCTGGCTCTCTGTCCGGCAGGGTGTTCTGTATGCCCAGAAGGAGCTTGCCGACAAGAATGCCCATGTTGAATACTTCGGATTTCCTCCCGGCTATACCCAGGATGATTTCATGGAAGCCCTCAACAATTGTATAAAGGAGGGCTATGACGGCTTTGCCGCCCCCGGTTTCTTCGGGGATTCCTTCCCTGTTTTCAACAGGCTCTCTTCAAAAGGAATACCGGTTATAAGCTTTAACCATGATTTCCCGCGTGATGTAAAGAGGCTGGCTTATTACGGACCCGATACATACCAGCAGGGCGTTGAAGCCGCAAAGCTTATGTACAATGCCCTGAACGGAAAAGGAAACGTCCTCGTGGCACGCAGGGAAAGCGGCACGGGAACGGGTATCCACGAACATCGCTCCAAGGGATTTGAAGACCAGCTCAAGAATTACAGGGGCATGAAAGTTGTCGGGCATGTGGCCGTGGAAGACACTTTTGAAACGGTTTACAGCGCGGTTAAGGAATTCCTGAGCAGAAACAAGGATGTGGACGGCATCTTTGTCGCGGGCGGCGGGCCGACGGGAGCTGCCAGGGCTATCGTTGAAGCAGGCCTTAAGGGCCGAACCAAGGTGGTTTGCTTCGACCATGACAAGGATATATTCAATGCCATCAGGGACGGCATCATATATGCGGCTATCGGGCAGGATCCCTTCGGACAGGGACACGATCCCATTATCTATATCTTCAACTACCTGGTAGCGGGGCAGAAACCGCCCAGGGACCATATCCCCACACGATTCGATATTGTTGACCAGAACAATGTGGATGACATCCTGGAATCATAAGCCTTCCGGACAGGAAAGCATGAATACGCGGTCAGCAGCAATATGAAAAAAAAGTGGCGTTGAAACGCCACTTTTTTTACTCCTCGATATGGATTACGCTGACGGGACAGCTGTCCGCAGCCTCCCTGGCCGCGTCTTCTGCTTCCTCGGGAACTGTGTCCACGTAGGCTTCAGCCAGGTCGTCATCCCCCATCCTGAAAACTTCGGGGCATATGTTCGTACATAACTCGCAGGCTATGCACCCATCCTTGTCTACCCATGCTTTCATGGAAATCACTCTCCTCATAAGGTATTATAACCTGAAAACATCATATCATATCATGCCTAAAATAAGCCAGAACAATCGGACAAGCATCTGAATACATGACATAAACTAAACCAGCCAGCCGGTAAGCCTTACTGGTCCATATGCACGAGCTCGGTGGAATAATCGGTGATCTCAAACCATCCGTCGTTCTCTATGAAATTGGCCACCGCGGCAAGCATGCTGTCGGCATGGGCGGACTCATTGGAAACACAGGCAATGCCTATTTCACAGTGGTTCCATGAATCGAGGGCGCCGGTTTCGGCGACCGAAACATTAAACTTGTTCTTCAGCCGTTCTACCAGGCTTTTCACCAGGCGGCGCTTGTCCTTCAGGGACTGGGGATCGCTGGAGAACAACCGGACCTTCATGATGCCGATAACCATTGCTGACCACCCCCCGTTTCAGGTGTCATGAAAACTCAATCAAACTTATCATGTATTGATTATAATTCTTCAGCCGGAAATGTAAACAACCTGCCGGGTAAATTATCGATAAAACAACAGCCCCTGTTCCTGGCTGCAAAATACGCCATCAGGAACAGGAGCCCGAATTCTGTGTCTTTACGGCATTACCCTTATTTGTATAACTGCCGCTTGTCGATAACCCGTTTTGCCTTGCCCTCGCTTCTCTGGATGGTCTTATGCTCAACAAGGCGCACTTTCGCATGGATGCCCAGAGTGGATTCAATATCATCCCTTATGGTTCTCTCAAGGGCTTCCAGCTTCCTGATCTCGTCCGAGAACAGGCCATTGGTCACTTCGATCTGTATCTCCATTACGTCAAGGTTGTCCTTGCGGTCAACGACGATCATATAATGGGGCTCAACCTCGGAGTATTTCAGCAGAACAGATTCCACCTGGGACGGGAAAACATTTACTCCCCTGATGATCAGCATATCGTCGGAACGGCCTGTTACCCTGAGCATCCTCGGGCTGGTCCTCCCGCAGGGGCATTTTTCCCAGTCAAGTATCGTCAGGTCCCTTGTCCTGTAGCGGATCAGCGGAAGGGCTTCCTTTGTTATACAGGTGAAGACCAGTTCGCCTTTCGAACCTTCAGGCAGTACCTCTTCGGTCACGGGATCGATTACCTCGGGTATGAAATGGTCGGCCATAATATGGAGGCCTGTCTGGCACTCGCAGTCCATGGCCACCCCGGGCCCGATTATCTCGCTCAGGCCATAGATATCGTAAGCCTTTATACCAAGTCGTTCCTCGATCTGCCTTCTCATTTCCTCGGACCAGGGCTCGGCGCCAAATATTCCTACCCTGAGGGACAGGTCCTCCTTCTTAACACCCAGCTCGGCCATCTCATCAGCTATGTAAAGCGCATAGGATGGCGTGCAGCAGAGGACGGTAGCCTTGAAATCCTGCAGGAGCTGAACCTGGCGTTTTGTGTTGCCGCCTGAGACGGGCACCACTGTCGCTCCGATCTTTTCTGCCCCGTAATGGAGCCCGAGGCCCCCTGTAAACAACCCATATCCATAGGCCACATGCACGATGTCCTTATCTGTTACGCCTACATTGACCAGGGATCGGGCTATGCATTCTGCCCAGACCCCAATATCATTTTGCGTATATCCCACCACGGTCATCTTGCCGGTGGTGCCCGATGAGGCATGGATCCTTACAACCTGGTCCATGGGAACCGCAAACATGCCATAAGGGTAATTGTTGCGCAAATCGTCCTTATAGGTAAACGGAAGCTTCTTCAGGTCTTCAATACCGTTGATATCATCGGGCGTTACCCCTGCGCGCTTCATCTTTTCAGCGTAGTAGGGCACGTTTTTGTAGACCCTTTCAACAGTAGCTTTCAGCCTTTCACCCTGAAGTTTTTTCAATGCTTCAATGTCCATGGTTTCAATTTCGGCGTTCCAATATCCTGCCATCTGATAACCCTCCACTCCTACATATTATTTCCTCATAGTTCTGCCAGTTGGTTCTTGGCAAATGTTCCAACATTATTTGCCGCGTGTATATCAAAAAAGCCCTTCGTCCCTGTATGGGACGAAAGGCTTTCGCTTTCCGCGGTACCACCCAAATTCGCTGCATAAGCAGCACACTCTGCCAGGTACGGGATGCTGTCGATCCGATACCCTCCTCCAGTAACGCGGAGACACGCATCGGCCTACCACTTGACGCTTCAGCCGATGAGCTCGGGAGCGAACTTCGGTATAGTTTGCGTGAGGGCGCTTTCAGTCCGGGCGACCCATCCCTGGACACGCTGAATTATACCTACTTTTCTCCGTCATCGCTTGTTCATTTTCTGATAATTCTACCATCAAAAAACGGTAGTGTCAATACCTTACCACCATCAGGAACCATGAGCCAAGGTATACCAAAACTTTCTGGAAAGCGGAATAACTCCCGCAGCCAAAAGGCGCGGGAGTGTTTCGCCGGTTAGTACAAATATGCCTGGTCAATATAGTACTTGCCCTCGACTTTTTTAACCTCGACGTAGTCCTTATTGCCCTCAAATTCGATTTCCACTTCGTAATATAAGATACCGTCTTCCTCGCCAATTTCCTCAGCTTTTCCAACCTTGACTTTCTTTCTCCAGTTTTCGCCGCCATAGTTTTCGAACGCCATGGCCAGCCTTTCAAGATCTTCCTGGAGATATTCCTCGTCATACATATCCAGTATCTCACGGCGTGCTTCCTCATCGACGCAGTTTAGCATCTTCTTTAAATCACGCTCATAAATGGCATCAAAGTAATCGTTTACTACGGCGGCTGCGCCTCCGCCTCCACCTCCGCCGCCGATGCCTGATGAAACAAACGCGTCCGCGTAATCGCTGTCCAGATAGTACTTTCTCTTGACCTTGATAACGGGAATAGTATCATCCTCGCCATCCAATGAAACTTCTACCTCATAATATACGACATCGTCATCTTCGTCCACTTCTTCAGCGTCTCCGATTTCAACCTTCTTTCTCCAGTTTTTGCCGAACTCATCGTTAAACTCTTCATCCCATGCTTTGAGCAGATCCTCCAGTTCGTCTTCGTCGACATTATCCAGAAGTTCATCTGCAGCATCCTTCTCCAGGCAGTTTAAGAATTTATCGACATCCTGCTTGTCGATGGCATCAAAGAAATTATTTATCAGGCTTTTTATACTTCCTGAACTCCCTCCGCCCCTGTCGCTTCCACAGCCTGCAAGGCCAAACGTCAAAACAATCGCCAGGATAACAGAAATAACTGCTATTCTCCTCCTGAACATCACGATAAACCTCCTAAAAATTGTCGGAAAAATGAAATTACTCCCGCATCAAAAAGGCGCGGGAGTTGTTTCACTGGTTAGTATATAAATCCATCGTCAATATAGTACTTGCCCTTGACTTTTACAACATCGATGTAGTCTTCTTCGCCGTTAAACTCAACTTCCACTTCGTAATATGTAATACCGCCATCCTTGTCAACTTCCTCGGCCTTTCCGACCTTGATTTTCTTTCTCCAGTTCTTGCCACCATATGCCTTGTACATCTCGTCCAGCATTTCAAGCTGTTCTTCAATCTCATCATCGTCATACAAATCCTGTATATCTTCGCGTTTTTCCTTCTCGAAGCAGTTAAGAAACTTCTTTACATCATGCTTCTCGATGGCATCAAAGAAATCATTTACTACGCCGGCTGCGCCTCCTCCGCCGCCGCCGCAGGCTGTCATGGTCAATACGAAAGCCACCACCAGGATAAGTGATATCGCAGCGGCTATTCTCTTCCTGTTTGCCATAATACCAAAATCCTCCTTAAAAACTAAACTCATTGCCCATCACAGGAGCAGTTCAACAAAATTGTATACTCCCATACCCGGAAAAGTCAACCATAATATGCCTCTATCACAATTTGTTGACTAAAAAAAATAATAAAACACTCCACACATTGTGTGGGGCATTGGTCATCTGTCGTCATCAATAATCAAAATTTTCTTCGTCAATATAGTACCTGTCTTTGTTATCCTTCTTTATATAGAGGTATCCGTAGAAGTCACCGTCAATTTCTATGCTGACACGGTATGTACCTTTACCGGCACTCTGCCTCTTGCCTATTTCAAGATCCTTAAGCCAGGACTTGCCGTATTCGTCTACCAGGTCATCCTTAATATCTTCCAACGCTTCCTTGATATCACTCTTATCTTTTCTGAGGTCCTTCTGGGCATCCTTGTCAAACAGCTTGATCATAGCGCTAACGTCTTCTTTATTGACAGCTTCATAATAGGCTTTGACAAGATCTTTATAATCCTTGTATCCCCCACCGCCGCCGCCGGACAGCAGCAGAATCAGCGCAATAACAAGGACAGCAGCCACTGCTACCACTACTATTACGGGATTGAATTTCTTGTCAGCGGTCGCCGGAACTGATACCGGAGCGGTATTCGGCGCAGCCTGCGGGGCTTCCTGGGCTGGCGCGGTCACCGGCTGTTCGGCTGCGGGCTGAGCAACTGGCTCCTGGGCAAGCTTTGCGCCGCAGGAAGTGCAAAACATCGCACCATCGGCAACTTCTTTCCCACAATTGGTACAGAACATGCGAAAAACCTCCTTATTTATTATGACCATAGCAAAAACTACCTTGTCAGACTGATTATATCCTCATATAAACACAGTGTCAACCTCAAAAGGCCGATAAATCTTATCTTTTGCCATTAGCAGCCTTTCATGCAACCTGATATAATAAAGCCAGAACCGGTGATAAAAAATAAAGATTATTACCGGAAAATACCCTGCGGAGGTTTGCCATGAAGCGTGTATCATTCCTGGTTGTGCTTTTCCTTACCATCCTGTCCCTCGTCCTGAACGGATGCTCTGTCAGGCTGGCCCGTCATGAAGCTGTCAGCAGGCAGGACGAAGGTTCGGTCTTTATGTGGGAGGTAAATGCAAAAGAGGGTGACGGAAAGCTCTATCTTTTGGGTTCCATACATGTGGGGACCGATGATATGTATCCCTTAAACCCCATCATAACAGATGCTTTTGATAAATCGGACGCGCTGGCGGTTGAGTGCGATGTCACAACACTTTACCAGAGGTCCGATTACCTAAAACTTATGGAAAAGCTCATGTACACCGATGGCACCACCGTAAAGGACCACATACCCGAAGACCTGTACAATAAAACCGATGCCCTGCTTAAGGAGAAAGGCCTTTCAATACAGTTTTTCTCGCTTTATAAACCCATTATCCTGGCCCAGAACATCTCCAACCTCATGCTGGATGAATGGGGATACTCATCCAACAACGGTATTGACATGCACTTTATCAGCCTGGCCAAAGAGAGAGGCATGGAGATCATTGAAATCGAGTCGGTTGAATTCCAGTTTGATATGCTGGGCGGATTATCCGATGATATCCAGGTAATGGAGCTCAGGCACACCATAGAGGAAATGGATGCCTACAGGAGCCAGCTGGAAGACATGTTCAGGTTCTGGGTTTCCGGCGATGTAAGGAGCTTTGAAGAGTTCATTACCTCGGAGGATGACTCATTAACCCCTGATGAGATGGAATTGTACAGGGAATATGAGAAGATAATGTTTGACGACCGCAACCTGTATATGGCAGATAAGGCCGAAGAATACCTGAAAACCGGGAAAACCATCTTCTATGTTGTGGGCGCCGGCCATATGGTGGGTGATACCGGCATAGTCAAGCTTCTTCGGGACAGGGGGTACACCGTTGTACAGAAATAAAAGCGTGGCCACAGCCGGCATAGGCTCACGGCAGAACCACCTCCTCGAACGCAGCTTTACTGGCAGCCGGGAACCCGTTGCAGGCATAGTAGTACAGGTCCTTCGACGGGCAGGCCAGGTTGGCGTAAACAGTTCCGGAGTCCCCCAGGTCCTGCTCCACTTTCGGGTCTGAAAGGATCCGGATATAATCCCGGTATGGGTCTTCAATTCCATGGGCGGCCAAAAGTTCCTCCATGCGTTTCTGGCGGCTGACCGATGTCGGGTCGCCATTTTTAACACCCCTGGGCGCCATGGTGGCAGTATAATGATTGGTACCGGTGATGAAGGCTTTACTGGTTTGCCTTTTGACATAGCCCCTGCAGGTGCATTCATAGACCGCATAGGTATTGTTCTTGCCGTCGACGGCAAAAAGGTTCATCCCGCCATTCCGGACAGTGGCCTGCAGCATCTTTTCAACATCGCTGATACAGCAGCAGTTCTCAAGGGCCATGCGGATAAAGACGAACGGCGGAACGGATTTCTCCTCGGGATCCGGTTCATCCCAGGCCGGAAGATGGTTATAGTGGAGCCATAGCTTCCTGAGATTAAAGCCCGTGTGTGAGAACAGGGAGCCTTCCTGTCCGAAAATCACCACCGGAATGCGGGACTCCTTTTCAATGACATTTATATTCCTCCACAGGCATGGTCCGGCATGGTCGAAGTTTCTTCCAACCCAAACCGTGTCATTCATGCAGGCGATAAAGCCCGAGCAGCCGTTGGTAACGAACCGGTCGCAGTATATCCACTGGGCTATCCTGTCAAGCTTCACCGCTGAACCGTAAGCCAGGCTTTCCACTTCCAGCTGGTATTCCTCCGGAAGTCTTGACAGGCACGCCAGAGCCTCTTTTCCCAGCCTGTTGCAGTCAAGGTGATAAGCCCTGTCAACGGCTTTAAGAAAATTATCTATAATGGACTTGAACCGGCCTTTCAGATGTTTTCCCATATACAGACCGATTTCACAGCCGTTGCCCCTGAACCTCCGGATCTGGTAGCCTCTCATCCCGCACCCCTCCTACCTATTCATATGCATGGAAGTATAAAATAAATATGAATTTATCCGGGCAGAAAAAAAGGTCCCCTCCCCTGATGTTCCGGGAGAGGACCGCCATATTCTCATACTTCCGCATTGTGAGGTTTTTACGGGGATTTGGCTACCTTATGGTAATCAGGACAACCTTGCCGCCATAGTTGACGGGTTTGTCCAGGTAGACTGTTATCTGCCTGCGGTTGTCGCCCTTTTGAATCTCGGATGTGCCGGCAGCCACCCATTTCTCGCCGTCATATTTCAGGATGGAAACATCGCTTTTATACCTGTAAGTTACTCCCTTCATCCTGATCCTTGAAGAATCCACGGCCTCCACGATGTTTCCGGATACCGCGGATGAGACGCCGTATTCAATACCTGTAACGGCGGCGCCGTTGAACCTGACTCTAAGGACCTGTCCCACGTAAATGACTGCATCATCATTAAACGTATAGACATACTCATTGCCCCTGATCATCATTTTGGCTATATTGACAGTTCCGGACATGGGGTTGTATGTTGAGGAAACATTGGTAACAAAGCCATAGGCCACTCCCTGGTCCAGGATATTGTCAAAACAGATGACATCGATATCCTGGAAATCTCCTGTCCTTCGCAGATACAGCAGCCTGCCCGGCTGGATGTCGCCATCGGGAAGATCGGACCACTTCAGGACGGAAGCAACGCTGTCAGTGCCATATACATTATCTATCAGGTTGAAAATCACCACATCATTGGTTACCATGGAATAGTCCAGCATCCGGTTCTCCTTGTCGATGCGTGAAACGCCCGGCTTTCCATAGTCCAGGTGTATCAGCCTGACAGTGTCGTAATCATTATGGCCCTTGCCGGCCTTTATGATCTCATATCGCGCGATCCTTCCCTTTTCACTGATCTCGCTGTTTTCGGTCAGGTAGGTCTTCTTCGTACCGTCGGCATGAAGCAGGGAAACATAATGAAGGGTTTTCCCGTAATCCTCGGTCTCGGTTGATTTCCTGTCATAGGCATTGAGTACCAGCACGAAGTCCCTGTTGTCGGAATCGCCTTCCAGGATAATATCTATAGCCTTTCCGTCACCGGCCAGAAGCACCCTTGCTCTCTGGTCGACTTCCGCTCCTCCCTGGCCAATGATCTTCTCGATAGGAAAATCATCGGACAAGGGGTAACTTATACCTTCAATCTCGATAAACCTGGGAGAAATCTTGTTGGGCAGTATGGCCGTAATCTCACCCGATACGCTGTTGGAATAAATGATGACATAAGGGTTACTGTTCCATATGTCGGTGACCTCATAGACCACGTCCTCGCTCTCGATCTGCGAGGGGGTAATATATTTCCCGTCCCTGTCAATGGTCTTGCCGCCATACAGTTTTTCCAGCATGCTGGCGGTCATGCCCGGGTCAATCACCCTGGGATCCGAATACACGGGATCAAACAGGACGCCGTAGCCGGTTCCGTCTTTTTTGGTTCCAATGACCACCGATGAATTGGTCTTCAGGCTGGCATTTACCATATCGATGCCTGTCAGGGCGGAATGGTAGTACCAGGTTACATTCATGGGCAGGTATTCAGTGGTTCCATCGTTTGTCAGGATCCTTCCCGATGATGAGTACCTTACTGAGAATTCCCTGTAATTGAGATCGGCCATGGCCAGCCTGACGATCTCACCGTCCTTCATACGCGCTATGTACTGCCTGCCCGCCTGGGGTATGGCCAGTGAAGGACCGAGGTAGTACACGCCCGCTTCGGTCACGATCCTTCTCTCATCGGAGTTCTTGCTTATAAGGCTGTTTTCAAGGATAATCATGCGCTTGTAGACGCTGACCGTATCGACAAAGTCCCGGTAATCGCCGAAGACCTTCGTGGTAAGAAGCCTGTCCATCATGACCGCGAGCTGGCCACGGGTTACGTATGATTTTGCCGCATATTCCATGCCGTCAAGTATCCCCAGGCTTGCCATGAGATTAATGTATTTATCAGAGGCGCTTCCTACAAGGCTGTAGTCATTGTACCGGAGAAGATCGGCGAAGATCTCGGAAACCTCCGCGAAGGTAACTTTCTCTTCCGGATGGAACAGCCCGTCCGGTCTTGCGCTCATATATCCCAGTTTCACCGCGGCGCCCACATATCCGGCAGACCACCTGGATGGCGCGACATCCCGAAAGAGGCTTGAATTCCTGTACAGCGGGACTTTATCCTCATGGCCGTTCAGGATAATGATAACCGTTGCCAACTGCTCCCGGGTCATAGCCCGTTCCAGGTCCATCCTGTCGGGTTCGGTGGGCGAGAATATCCCCAGATCCATCAAACGCTGCATGCTCCGGGCATAATCGGGTTCATCCCGGGTTGACGCGTAAGTCGGCAAGGCCGTGGAAAGCCCGGCTGATATGAGGGTTATCACCAAAAGGGCCACGAGTGTTTTCTTCATTGCAAACTCCCCCTGAACTAATGAAAAAGTCTTTATATACCTGCAAACCGCACAGCGGGTTCTTTTCATATCCGGCCGGCTCGTATTCCTCCGGTTCATACCGCCGGGAAATCCTGCTCCCTTGTCCTATTATACATGGCTAAAGAGCATAAAGTCTGATCCGGGGAGCATGCCCATCCTGCTTCAGACGCTGGTTATGGCTCAATATCCGCCATCAGTTGATGGGTTTCCATCCATTTTCCGTACAACTCTTCCAGTCTTGCTGAAAGGCTGTCTTTCTCGGACAGCAGTTCCTCCAGCCTGACGTAATCGGCGGCATGCTGCTCCATTTCCTGCTCTATATCCAGAAGCAGCGCCTCGGTTTCTGAAATGTCGGCCTCAATGGCAGCAAGCTTCTTTTCCAGGGTCTTGGGACTTGGTTTCCTGATCCTTTCCTGCCTGGGTCTGTCGTCCCTGGTTTCCACGGATGCCTCTCTTTTTCTCTCTTCCTCAATGATCCTCCTGTATTCCCTGAAGGACTCGTAATCGCCATCGAAACGCAGCAGCTTCCCGTCTTCCAGTTCGCATACCGAAGACGCGAACTTCCGGATGAAGTAGCGGTCATGGGACACGAACAGGATGGTTCCCTCAAAGGCGTCAAGCGCTTCCTCTATCCATTCCCTGGACTGGATATCCAGGTGGTTGGTGGGCTCGTCGAGGATCAGGAAGTTCACATCCCTCTGCATGAGAAGGCACAGCTTGAGCCGGCTCAACTCTCCTCCCGAAAGGCTGTCCACTGTCTTGAACACGTCCTCGCCTTTGAACATGAAGCCCGCCAGTATGTTCCTCGCGCTGCCCTCGTCAATGATGAGCTCATGCCGCACGGTGTCCAGGACAGTCATCCCCGGGTTATCGAACTCAACCTTCTGGGGAAGGTACCCTGTCTTGACGCTTACACCTGTCTTTACGATGCCCTCATCGGGAACCAGTTCTCCCATGATTATCCTGAGAAGCGTCGTTTTCCCGCTCCCGTTGTTTCCGATCAGGGCCAGCCTCTCGTTCCTCCTGACCAGCAGGTCCACCCCGTTAAGGATGGCGCTGGAGCCGTAGCTGAACCTGAGGTCTTTGACCATGGCCACATCCGAGCCTGAAAAGCTCTCGGCCCTGAAACCCCTGGATATCTTTCTTTCAACCTTCGGTTTGGATGTGCCGTCCCTCTTCATCCTTTCCAGGCGCTTTTCCATACTGAAAGCCCGCCGGTGCATCTTGGCCGAGTCAGCCCGGTTGGCCCATTCGTGCATTCGCTTCACCGCGGCTTCAAGCTGGCGGATCTTCCTCTGCTCCTGTTCATAATGCTTCAGCTGTTCCAGCCTTTTCTGCTCCTTCAGAAGGGCGTACCTGCTGTAGTTTCCCTCGTAAGTCTCTGCCACGCCATCCTCGATCTCAATGATCCTGTTTACAACCCGGTCCAGGAAATAACGGTCGTGGGATATCACCAGGACAGTCCCCTTAAAGGACTGGAGGTATTCCTCCAGCCATTCCGATGCCCTGATATCCAGGTGATTGGTAGGCTCGTCAAGGAGCAGGATATGGGGATCCATCAGGATGATGCGCGCCAGGTTGACCCGGGTTTTCTCACCGCCGCTGAGTTTTGAAAACAGCTTGTCCTGCATTTCCTGACCGATGTCCAGCCCGGTGCATACCCTCCTGATTCGTGTTTCAATTTCATATCCGCCCCTGGACTCGAATTCCGAAAGCAGGGCCCCGTATCTTCCCATCACCGATGCCCCGGGATTTGCCGCCAACTCGGCCTGAAGGGCGTCTATGCTCGTCTTCAGATCCCTCAGATCCTGGAAGGCCGAATCAAGGACCTGGTACACGGTGGCGTCATCGGGATATTGGGGTATCTGGTCGAGGATGCCGACCCTCAGTCCTTTCGCAATCTGCATATCACCCTTGTCATAGGGTTCTTCACCTGAAATGATCCTGAACAATGTCGTCTTTCCCGCGCCGTTCTTACCAATAAGCCCTGTTTTATTCCCTTCGTGGATTTCCAGGGAAACACCGCGCAGGACATGATGTGTTCCGAAATATTTATGTATATCCTTAAGCACTATTTCTGCCATATATAGATTCCTTCCCTCCTGCTGTCCGCCTGCAGGGACTCATGTGTCCTGGACCGATGAAATGGCTTCATCCATCATGATAAGCGTGTTCTTTACAACCCTGTCAAGCCTGAAGTCCTCAAACTCCCCGGCCAATGCGCATAAAGGGCAGTCTGTTGGACAGGACCTGCTTCCGGACACAATCCATCCCGCAGCCTCTTTTTCAATGCCCAGAGCTATCCCATAGCCCAGGATGGCCGTACAGGACTGCATCCATCCTGGAAGCTCTTCCACCGATAAAGAGCCCTTTTTAAGACCCATCCGCAGGGCTTTCCACATCCTGAGCTGCCCTGCCCCGTACCCGGTGTACTTCCTTATATTCAACGAGTATGTAAGCATCAGCAAACCCGCGGGGATGAGCGCATAGCCCATGGCAACAGTAGTGGCGACGGGCACTATGAAACCAAGGAACAACAGCAGGACACTGTATGCCAGGCCAAAATTCCGGTACCGTGCAATGCCGCCATCCAGGATGTTTCTCGCAAGGAAGCCCGCTTTCACCTTTCGGACCCATCCCCCATACATGGTCTTCAGCTTCACTGCCTTATCGTCGGAATCCATGAACCCCTGGAGTTGGATGGGATCGAACTCATGGTTGGAAGAAAGCTCACTGATCCAATCAATAAAGTATCTTTCGGCTTCGTCCGGTTCATCGGCATTTATTCCCTTTGCCGTTTTAAAGGTGAACCGCAGCTTGCCGTCCAGGCCTTTCCTTATACCAAGGCTGATAACACCCCTTGATGCAAGCTCCATAAGCTTGCCCAACATGGCCCGCGCACCGGTTTTCCCACCGGCAGCAAGCATTCTTGCCTCTGCCGGGTCAAGCCTGTCCATCCCGCAAAAGCCGGATGGCAGCGGTCTTTTCTTGCCCGGCTTCACCTTCCTGTATGTAAACACGATATAACTAACCCCGCCAAGAATCAATAGCAGTGACAGGATGCTTAAAAAATTCCTTGTCCGCTGTTTCATACGCTCATAGGACGCTCTCTGTCCGGCTTTTCTGGCAGCGGTTTCCCTCGCCTCAAGAAGATCGGACTTGTCGCTGGCCAGGTATTCGATCTCCTCATCAATTATCCTTTCAAAAGCGGGCGAGTCCTCGGCCATGGGACAGTCAGGAACCTGGCTTTGCGGGAAGATGATACGGGTTTCCACATACTCGCCCGGAACAGTACCCGGCACGTCGTAACGGACAGTCTGGCTTCCGGTAAACGATTTGGCGCCGATAATCACGCCATGGAGCCAGAATCTGACATCATCTGGCCGGGTGGTTTCCGGAAGCCGTATGGCAATACTGATGTTTGAAACCGGGTTTTCCCATAATTCAGGGACATGGATGCGCTGGTATTCGGCAACATCCTGGTAGCGCCTGATGGCGTTTTGCACCCTGTAATATATGAAAACCGTCCCGGACGTCCTGTAAAAGGAACCATAGATCTTCAGCTTCACAAAGTCCGGTTCGTCAATAACGCTGTATGTTCCCGTAAACACCTCTGCGTCCCACTGGCCTGCCAGCAGCTGCTTGCATTCGATGAGCTCGTTCTTCCGCTGCATGTAAACGCGGCTGACCTCTATCTTCTCACCTTCATTCTTCGGGATGGGGATCATGACGTTGTTGAACCCGTCGTTAAAGGTGAAATCGATGCGCTCCCTGATATCTGCCGATCCGTCGCTGTTGATGTCAACCGCCACATCATACGCGGAGACCAGGTACTCATAGTCCGAGGCAGCGAAAGCATAATAAGCTCCCGGAAGGCTAAGAACAAGCATTGCTATGAGAATTATGGCATGACTGGCTAATCGGTTTGATTTCACCGGGCAACCCCCTAATCACATTTATCCGATGGCTCTTGTCCGGCCCCTGATCAATGATCTGACTGAATAAAGAAACGGCCTGAAATCTGCAATCAGCAATATCGGCGCGACGATGGCAGCCCTGTAGCGGTAGTAGGTCTCGCCCACATCCTCGCAGATAAGGGCGTTTATCAGGCTGTAAGCGGTGATGAACGCCAACAGCCCCAGCATATACGGGTTTTTCTCCAATATGGCGTTGATCGTGCCGAAGATGGCAATCACCAGGCAAAGGTACCATAAAACCTGTTCTATCCTGACAGCGGTTATGGCGAACCAGTTCCCGCTTATATCCGATATCCTGCTGACCTTCGACAGGTGTGGCTGTGTCAGGAAACCATTTATGGCCTCGGGAACATCCTTGCTCATAATAATACTGATTATCGACCCGAGCTCATCGCTGATGTTCTCGTCGCCGCCCTTGCTCCTGTCCAGCGGCAGTGCATGGTATCCGTCCATCTGGACTATTATCGTGGTATAGGTCACCACTATGCAGGTTACCAGGACCATGGCCATAAAAATAAGCGTAATCCTTCTCCTTGTTTTCAGGTAGTGGAACAACAGGGCCACCAGGATGCCTCCGCCCAGGGCGAACAGCATGTAGATCCTGAGAAGGGTACTGATCCATAGAAAAACACAGACCAGCGCCATGTAAACGATGGGCTTTACCATGTTGCGGCTGCGTTCCTGTAATGCCTTCAGGGCCAGGTACCAGACCAGGAGGATAATAAAGAAGGTAACCGATTCCTTCCTGGTATCGGTTGTCCATACCGTCATGCTGGGCATAAACAGGTAAGCCAGGCTTATGATGGCGGATTTCTTCCAGGAAAACTTAAGGCCATGGGCAACCCTGAACAGGACGAATCCTGACATTATTGAAATGAAGATATTGACAAAGGAAGCCGCATAGCGGTTTACGCCGAAGGCCGCGTACTGCAGCCCCATCAGGACGGTATACCAGGTATACTTGTACTCCAGTCTCCATATTGGGACTCCGGATCTTATCTGATCCGCAACGCTTTTTGCAACTTCGTGGTAGATCAGACCGTCGGTGCCCGACGCCTCGGTCCCGCACTTGTATATATAGAAGACAAGACCATACCTTAAGAGCATGCAGAACGCAACCGCCAGAATGAAGGCAGCCTTGTATTTATGGGCTGGCAGCAGCACTGTCCCGAGATATACAGCCAGAGCCGCCAGCAGAACCATCCAGACTATATTTTCAATCAGAGGCGACAACTCTATCAATCCCTATCGTTTTCATTGGCCGGGCAAATCCTGCCATCAATGATGGAACAGTCTCAGCCCGGTAAAGCACATAACCATGCCGTACTCGTTGCATGCCCGGATCACGTCTTCATCCCGCGTGGATCCTCCTGCCTGTGCCACATACACGACCCCGCTCTTTGCCGCCCTGTCAATATTGTCCCGGAATGGGATGAAGGCGTCCGACCCATAGGATACATCGGTGAACCGGCTGAGCCATGCCCCTTTTTCCTGCTGCGTCAGCTTTTCCGGAACAACCTCAAAAAGCTTCTCCCACTCCTTGTACTCCATTTCGGATATATCATCCCTCAGGTACAGGTCGATGGCGTTGTCAATCTCCGGGCGCTTAAGCCCTTCTTTGAAGCGCAGACCCAGCACCTGGGGATGCTGGCGCAGGAACCATATATCCGCCTTTGACGCAGCCAGCCTGGTGCAATGGATCCTGGACTGCTGGCCTGCGCCGCAGCCGATCACCTGCCCGTCATAGGCAAAGCATATGGAGTTGGACTGGGTATATTTCAAAGTAATAAACGAAACAAGGAGGTCGCGGACAGCCGCGTCGGGCATAGTTTTGTTTTCGGTCACAATATTGCTGAAAGTATCCTTGCTGATAACCGCATTATTCCTCTTCTGCTCTACGGTAATGCCGTAAATGTCCCTTGCCTCCATTTCTGCGGGCTCATAACCGGGGTCCATGCGCATGATGACATAGCTGCCCTTCTTCTTAGCCTTGAGTATTTCCAATGCCTCGTTGTCATAATCGGGAGCAATTACACCGTCGGACACCTCCTGGGAGAGAAGCCTGGCGGTGTCCAGGTCCACCTTGTCGCTGATGGCCGCAAAATCGCCGAAGGAAGATACCCTGTCAGCCCCCCTGGCCCTGGCGTAAGCGCATGCCACAGGAGAAAGCTGCCTGTCTTTTTCAATATGGTAGGCCTTTTTCAGGGTATCGCTGAGCGGAAGGCCAACCGCCGCCCCTGCCGGGCTTACATGCTTGAATGAAGCGGCCGCGGGAAGGCCGGTGGCTGTTCTCAGTTCCTTGACCAGCTGCCAGCCGTTCAGGGCATCCATGAAGTTGATAAGGCTGGGGTTCCCATTCAGGACCGTGACGGGAAGCTCCCCCTCCTTCATATATATGCTCGCGGGCTTTTGATGCGGGTTACATCCATATTTCAACTGCAGATCACGCATGACTATTTCCTCCTGCTGTTACTTGTTTATCCCGAATCTTGATATCAGGCTCCATGCCTGTTTATTATGCAAGTTTCAAATTCTCCGGTTTTTATGTCTATATACTTGGCCAGAAGCGAGATCCTGTTCTCCTCGTTCAGGAGGGACCAGTAGTACCTGCATGCCTCACTGGCATCCCCGGGCACCGGCATTAAATACGGCTCGCCTGCAAATGACGGCAGCGGGCTCCCATCGCCCTTGTAGGTATGGATGCAGTGGCCGTAACCGGGAACCGGTTTCTCGTAGTAATAGAAGTGGCGGAGGCAATGCCGGCCATCTCCGTCCTGGGATTTTAAAATGGACAGGGCATATGCCCATTGCGCCTTAAGGTCGATGACACCTGTTATGCGGGGAGTAAAATTGGGCGCGTCGGGCTCAAATTCCCTTGTCATCAGCGCATCGTTCCATGTGCGTCCGGCCTTTACAAACTCCATGACCGTGTCGGTCTGGTCCCCGTTGGATACCACATGGAAGTCTTTGTAATGCTTTACAGGATAATAGATGATGAGGGACGGATCGGTGAGCTTGCTTTCATCAAAGGCTTTTGTCCGTACAAAACCCGATTCCTCCTGGAATACACGGTTGCGGCTGTTCTGGCTGCGTCCCATGATCCAGTAGATCTGTGCAAGCCTGGTTCCGTCCTGTGTGGCGCCCAGCACGATGCCTCTGCCGGGATATGCGTTTTTCATAAGGTTTGCCGCGTTGCTTTCTGCGATTTCCCTGAACATCCTTTTCTCCTTCCTGCAGGCCCGCATTCCCTGCAATTCCATGATAATCCTAACCAATTTTACATGAATCCCTGGTTTCCTACAAGTGGTTAAAACCGCAAAAGTCAGCGGGCTGGCCGATCTTCTTCCAGCCCGCCAGGCCTGGATTATTCAGGATTGTGCCATTTACGGTAACGTAACCATTACGCCTGCCATGATAGGTTTATAACCTGTACAGCATATCCTTTTTCATCTTATCAGCGACTTCTCTGCCCCTGATCTCGCCCACTATGGCATAGGCAAAGGCCAGCGCGGTGCCCGGACCGCGGCTTGTTATGAAGTTATTGTCCACAGCCACTTCGTCATAAACAACCTGGGCGCCCTGCAGGTACTGTTCAAAGCCGGGATAGCAGCATGCCTTTATCCCGTTCAGAAGTCCCAGTTTTCCCGGGAAGGACGGTCCTGCACATATAGCAGCAACCCTGCCCTTATAGGAACGGTGTTTCTTTAAAAGCTCGGCAAGTTCCACGCTTTTTTCCAGTACCGCCACGCCCTGTCCGCCGGGTATGACGATCATATCATCCAATCCAACAGTTATATCCCTTAACAGCTTGTCGGCTTTTACCCGGATCTTCCGGGCGCTGTCCACATAGTAGTCCTCGGAAACGGAAACCATGAGAGTTTCAATGCCTGCCCTCCTGGCCACATCCACCACTGTGAGGGCTTCAATTTCCTCAAATCCGTTGGCCAACATAACAAGGATTTTCACTGAGATCACCCTTTCATGCCCTGTATTTTCGGATGGGTTTCCCCAGACCCTATTTTAGCATTATGCCCCTTTATTGACCAGTCTACCAGAACAGGCAAACCAGGGGGACGGTTCCTGTGGTTCGAACCAGGGGGACGGTTCCTGTGGTTTGTCTTTTGCATAGCTTAGTCACTGCTTTTTTGCAATAACACCAGCAAAAATAACGCGAAAAGGTCTGCAAGAACTTATGCGAAGAAATGCTTTCCTGCCTCGACTGACTACGCATACCGGAGAAGTCGGAAGCTTAGAATATATAACGAAGTTGTACGGCAATAAATCTGACATCTGCCATCTAACCTTTCAGCTTCCCACCTCTCACTTCTGCCTGCGCGGTCCGAAGGAGAGCCTGAACAGCAGCAATAACATATGAACTACAGCAGGGAATACCGTGCTTCACTCGCGTTGACACCAAAAGGTCATAGTGTAAAGTTTATGTAGGAATAAAAAAGCAAGTTACCTACTCGATGTGGTATAGTTTTCAAGTAACCACACAATCAAACATAACCAACAGAAGAGAGGTAACCTGCAATTATGATT
>Ga0134097_1000186_pt1 | contig 76778 bp, 48 predicted proteins | sample 8_3taG_FD_94450 | JGI IMG/M metagenome (GOLD analysis project Ga0134097, IMG submission 94450) | Switchgrass degrading microbial communities from high solid loading bioreactors in New Hampshire, USA - 8_30_10_142_A2 metaG | ecosystem: Engineered > Bioreactor > Semi-continuous > Anaerobic >... | reverse complement strand
GCCGTCAAAGCCACTGCCGACACTGATGGTGACGGTGTTATTGATCAATGGGGCTACACATCGCGGGGAACCATGACCGATCCTGGTACCATCGAGTATTTCATCTACATGAACGGCGGCGAGCCTGTCCGGTTTGAAGGCGGCCGATTGCTGTTCACCATGAACGAGCCTGCAGCCATCGAAGCTCTGGAGTTTGCCCGCGAACTGGTAGACCTTGGTGTCTATCTGGATTACGGTATCTGGGGCCCGTGGCAGAACGGCCAGGTTGCTATGAACATCAACATCCCCAGCGAGCTCTACGGCACTCACGAGAACCACTTCATCAATCAGGTCAACTTCGAGTTTGGCTATGTACCGCTGCCGAAAGGCCCAAGGGCAGCTGACCACGTCGCTGTGAACCGGCTCACGTGCTTCGGCGTGCTGCCGCTGACAGCGAAGAATCCTAAAGGATTGATCGCTCTGTATCATGATTTATATGAGTTCACCAAGTATCAAGAGCCCTTCGTCCAAGGCCCGGTTTACAACGGCAGAGCTATGAACGCCCGCACTGCTGACAGAGTTGAGGATATGTACTGGAGCGACGTAATTGGCGTCAATGCTCCGGATCTGGAGACCATCGAGACCTTGATGTGGATGAACGAGAACGTATTCGCCATGGGTCCGTTCGAGCTGTACTTCGCAGTCAACGGATACACTCAGACCATCCAAGACATCGTCATCAACGGCACCAAGCCTCCAGAGACCGGCATTGCCGAAATCGCTCCCATGATTCAAGCTTTCTTTGATGAGCTGTTCCGGTATTAATCCGGCAGCTGCGCTGCCGTTAGGGCATGGAAGCCTCAGGCTTTCATGCCCATCCCGAGGATGATCCCATTCCCACTGGGACCTTCCAAAACGTCAAATCATAAGGAGAGATGAGAAATGACGAGGAAAGCCACCCTGATTGTAAGCTTGATCATTATCGGCTTGCTTTTGGGCACTGGTCTGGTGTCAGCTGCTCCCGGCTGGGTGACCGTGCACGTCACCTCCTCGGAAGTGAAGTATTACGGCAGTGGCCTGACCAACTGGCGCAAGATCAACAACGCGGATGCCATCGGCGGTTCTGAAATCTACTCCGACCGGGACATCCATGAAGCAGTCTTCACCTTTGAGGGCTCAGCCATCCGCTGGATTGCTTCGGTAGGCCCAAACAGGGGCAAAGCCAAGGTTTACCTCGATGACGAGTTCGTGGCTGAGGTTGACCTGTACGCCGCTGAGGGTAAGAGCGCTGTTGCCGTTTTTGAACAAATCGTGGAAGCCGGCACCCATACCATCAAGATCGTCCCGACAGGCACCAAGAGAGACGAGTCCATCTTTGCCGGCATAAGCGTCAATGCATTTGAGTATCTGCCGACCATCAGCAGAAAGGTCGCTGAAGCTTATGCACTGCTGCGGCTGCTGCCGACAGAAGCCGAGCTTGACACCAAGCTCTTTGACTTCCCGGACAGCGCTGTGGAAACTCTGGTGCTGGCCATCGCCAATGCCAAGCTGGCCGACAAGTACTTCGCTCCTGGCGAGGAAGGGCAGATTGCCGCTCTGGTAGCCTTGGACGAAGCCATGGCCAAGTTCAACAAATCGAAGATCTTCATTGCCAAGCCGTCCCTGTACTCCTTCGAAGGGAACTTGAACGATTCACTGGGTGCTTATGCTGCTTTCTCCGAGAGCGAGATCACATATGAGCCCGGCGTCAAAGGGCTGGCTCTGAATCTGAACGGCAATGTGTTTGTTCAGGTTCCGGCCGAGCACCCGATTTCCAATTCCGAACAGATGACAGTGGCCTGCTGGGTGCTGTGGCGCGAAGGTGTCCATTGGCAGCGGATTCTTGACTTCGGCAACAACACATCACAGTACTTCTTCATCACACCGGCATCCAATGCCAACACCCTGCGCTTCGCCATCACCTCCGGCAGCGGCGAGAAGATTCTCCAGACTGACATTCTGCCGAAGAATGAATGGGTCCATGTTGCCGTCACTTTGGCCAATGGTGAAGGCAAGCTCTATGTCAACGGCGAGCTGAAGGCTTCCGACGCCATCAGCGTGGTGCCTAAGGACTTCCAGCCGGCGAAGAACTACATTGGCAAGAGCCAGTGGCCGGATCCTCTGTTCAACGGATTGATCGATGAGCTGTACATCAGCAACGTCGCCCTTACGGCGGAAGAAATCGTCGAGCTGATGGGCAAATAACGGCGTGACCTAACTAGTCAACTGCTATGGAAAACTTACCTGCAGCTGCGGCTGTCAGGAAGTTTTCCATAGCCTATATGGTATCTCTGCAAGACTGCTTTACTCCTGCGAATTGCTTCTGGGATCAGATCGCCTTTCATCACATGAGCACTTCCGTTCATAAGATTACCTAAGATCTGAGCCTGGCACGGCATCACTGCCTGAGCCCGCTGGTTGTTCTGGTCCTTAGGAATATGGGGTGGGTTATTTGATGAACAAACGAGATCGACTACTGTTCCTACTGCTCGTATTGGCCTTTTGCGTGTGCAGCAGCAGAAGCGACAGCGCCAGTCCTTACCGCAGTTATAACTATGACTTCTGGGGCGAGGTTACTGCTGCCCCTGAACCATACGTTCTGGACAAAGTTATCGATCTTAACGCCTATATCACCGATCTGCGCGATTTGTACGTTGCTCATGACGGCACCATCTGGGTGGCTGACGCGGGTAAGAACAAGATTCTTGCTTTGAACCAAGACGGCGAAGTGCTGGATATTATCGAGAGTTTTGTCTCTGACAAGGGCGTAGAAAAGATCAGCTTGCCTGAAACCGTCTATGTCAATCACGAAGGAATCATCTATATATCAGACACCGGCAATCAGCGGATCGTGGTCCTGGACAAGGATAAAACCTGGATCCGGACGATCATGTTTGATCCTCAGCAGATCAAGGAAATGGGAGTTTTTGTGGAAGGATTCCGCTTCCGCCCCCGCAGTATTGCGGAAGGCATCGGCAAAAAGCTGTACGTCATTTCTGCCGGTATTTATGATGGCATTATGGAGTTTACCACCGACGGTGATTTCCTCGGCTTTATCGGTGCTCCGCGGGTCACACCAACACTGACGGAAATATTCTGGTACCGCTTGGCCACGGACGAGCAAAGGGCCAGGAGAAGGCTTTTCATTCCCGTTGAGTTCAGCAAGCTGGATATTGATGATATTGGCTTTATTTATACAACAGTGGCGAACACTGAAGAGGAAGTTGAAGTCATAAAGCGGTTAAACCCCTCTGGTGCTGACAGCTTGTTGCGCAGCGGGAAATTCGTTCCGATCGGTGACATTAACTTCCCATTAAATCTGGACCCATATTCCGGCCCGTCGACCTTGGTGGATATCGTCGCGCGGGACAACGGCGTCTACAGCGTCCTGGACAGCAAACGCGGCCGGATCTTCACGTACGACAGCAACGGCAACCTGCTCTATGTCTTCGGCGGTCCGGGCAGCCATCAGGGCATGTTCAACCGCCCCTACTCCATTGACAGCTGCGGTGACCTAATCCTTGTCGGTGACCGGGGCAAGAACACCATCAGTGTTTTCCGGCCTACGGAATATGCTCAAGCCATCCACAAAGCCATTGAACTTTATGAAAGCGGTGATTTTGAGGAATCTGCCGATATGTGGCGCCGCGTCCTCGAATTGGATGCCAATTATGAGATGGCATACGTCGGCATTGGCTGGAACTATTACTTGCAGGAAGATTTTGTCTCAGCCATGGCCTACTTCCGCTTGGGCGAGGATCGGAACAATTATTCCAAAGCGTATGAGTACTACAGACAAGAAATGCTCAAGGCAAATCTCAACAAGATCCTGACTGCGCTTGTGATTGTCATCTTCATCCTGTGGCTGATGAACAGAATGAAACTGCTTGCCAAGGCCAAAGCGCAAATCAGTGCTGTTTTGGAGGCGGACAACAGAGTCATGCGCGTCCTGCGGCAGCGGGGAAGAGAGGTTCTTTACGCCTGGTATATTCTCTTTCACCCCTTCGATGGGTTCTGGGATCTCAAGCACGAGAAGCGCGGATCCGTGACCAGTGCCATCATCCTGTTGGTGCTCGTGCTGATCAGTGTTGTGGTCAACACCTTCTATACCGGCTTTATTTTTAACTTGAATGACTTTCGGAAGGTGAACCTGTTCCGGCAAATGGCGACCGTTCTTGTGACTTTCATGCTGTGGTGTGTGGTCAACTGGGGATTCACCACTCTTACTGACGGCAAGGGCAACTTCCGGGATATCTTCATTTACTCAGCCTACGCCCTCACGCCGATTGTGCTGATCCTGATCCCCATCACCATCATCAGCAACTACATGGTGGCGAGTGAAGGCTACTTCTACTACTTGTTCATGGTTGTCGCCTTGATGTGGACTGGATGCCTCCTGTTCATCGGTACGATAATGATTCACGATTACACTGTGTCAAAAGCGGTCTTGACCATTATCATCATTATTGCCGGAATCCAGCTGGTCGCTTTTGTGTCGCTGCTCTTCTTCATGGTTATTGACCGGCTGATCCTGTTTGTACTCGATTTGTACAACGAGATCGTCTACAGGGTTTAGGCTGCGTGCTGACAAGGGGGTCTTGAAGTGAAGAAGCACTTGTTGCTGTTATTGCTCATTATCGCAGTGATCGGCAGTGCTGCTCATGTTGAGGCAGCTACCGGCCTGGAAGACAAGAAAAAGGTAGCAGAAAACGAGTACCTTGCCCTTTACTTGAATGAAACGGACACTTCAATAGCCATTGAAAGCAAGCAGACAGGAAAGATATGGCTGAGCAACCCGGTTGGGCCCGGCGTGACCCAGCCTGCGCAGAAATCCCAGATCAACCTGGTTCATGATCCAGGGCGGGTTACCAAGGACAACGCCACTTACAGCAATACATATGAACGGTATTGGATCACACCCATTGAGAATGGTGTCAGGGTTGACTATCAATTTGTGGAAAGATGGACGGCCAACGATTATCTCCCGGCCATGGCTGATCAGGAACGCTTTGATGAATTGGTCTTCACCAAGCTGAGCAGCAGTGATCGAGACACCCTGCGCTCATATTACTACCTGATCATGCTGCGGAAATTGGAAGACGGGGAGGAACACCCTGAGATCATGGGGCTGCCTTCCGACGCTATCTTCGGCAAATATACTCTGGAGGTGTTGGATGACAGGTTCCTGGAGATGCAGGCCGAGCTAGAACAGCTGCAGTTGGAGATGGCGGAGCTGGAGCGGCAAATCAGCCAGTCCGGCGAGACTGAGGAGCTCCTCTCCAGGAAAAAAAAGCTGCAGTCCAGTATTGACAGGCTCAACCAGGACATCTTTTGGGAACTCGAAGATGTTACCTGGCACTTGGTCAACACTATCGTAAACAACCGGGCTGACATGTCGCGCATTGAAGATGTCACACCTGCAGACATGGAGCAGCTGGTGGACAACCCGACATATCTGCGGAAAAATGTTCCCCGGACTGCCGTCAACAGGCTGAAGGATATAGTGGAGAGTGTCGGCTATACCCCCTTGCAGGCTACGGATGACCATATTGACAACAACATCAACCCTACCGTGCCCAACCTGGAAGTGTTCAAAGTGGCGGTGGAATACCGGCTGGATGGGGACAGCTTTGTGGTGACCATTCCGGTGGAAGATATTGAGTATCCCGTTGATGTGGAAGATTTTTCCAGGGTGAAACACACTTACCCGATCACCTTTGTGGAAGTGCTGCCCTATTTCTCGGCAGCTGGCTTGGATGATGAGGGTTACATCCTGATCCCTGACGGGTCGGGTGCCTTGATCTACCTAAACAACGGTAAAACCTGGACGTCGACCTACAACCAGGGGACATACGGCCGGGACAATGCCGAGGATCCGCTGGCCTATGTGACGACTTACGGCAAGTCCATCCATATGCCGGTGTTTGGCTTGAAAAAAGGAGACCAGGCATATCTGGGGATCATCGAACGGGGTGATGCCATAGCTCACTTCCGGGCCGACATCTCTGGCAAACGGGACAACTTCAACCGCATTTTCCCGCGGTTCAACATTGTCAAGTCGGGAACGATCAGCCTGGAGCACGGCGGAACCCTGGATGTCTACCAGCCGGAGATCTACAAAGGCGATATCCGGATCCGTTATCTGTTTCTCACCGGCGAAGAGGCCAATTACTCCAGCATGGCCCGGCGTTACCAGGAGTACCTGGTGGATAGAGGCCTGCTGCGGAAAACAACCGATGAGAAACCGCCCTTCCTGGTGGAAGTGGTTGGTGCTTTCCCCCGGATTGAGGTCCACTGGGGGATCCCCCGCAACGTTGCCTATCCGGCGACTACGTTTGCCCAAGCCAAAGAGATTTATGACAGTTTGCGCAATATGGGGATCAGCAATATCCACCTCCGTTTCAGCGGCTGGCTGAAAGGCGGCATAGAGCATATTTACCCGGAAAAAGCGGTAGTTGAGGCGAATCTGGGCAGAGAAGCGGAGTTCAAGGAACTCATCCAGTATGTCCAGGGCAAGGGCGATGTGATCTATCCTGATGTTGGTTTCCTGAACCTCTACCGCAATGGCCTGTTCGATGGTTTTGTGGCCACGAGGGATGCGTCCCGGAGGCTGAACCGTCTGCCGGCACAGATCAATCCTTACAACGCAGCCACTTTTGCCGCCGACAGAACCGTGACTGCCTATATTGTGTCGCCGCGGGTATTGCCCGGGTTGGTGAAGAGTTTCTTCAACGATTTCAACCGGTTTGGGAGCAGCGGCGTGTCCCTGGCCCAGATTGGATCACAGCTGAACTCTGATTTCAACCGCAGCGCCGGAAAGTCTGTGGACAGACAGCAGGCAGAAGAGATTACAGCGGATCTGCTGCGGGATATCTCCCAAGATTACAAGATTATGGTGGAAAGGGGCAGCTTCTATACCTGGCCGTATGCCAATGTAATCATCGGAATGCCTGTGGAAGACAGCAGATTTGATATTGTCGACGCCAGGATTCCGTTCTTCCAGATGGTGGTCAGCGGCTACCTGATTTACGCGGGTGATCCCATCAACCAGGTCGCGGACCGGAGGGATTATATGCTGATGAGCTTGGAAGCGGGAGCTCTGCCCTACTTCATCGTGGCTGGAGTTGAATCGCAGGCGATCAAGGGCACCCGGTACGACAAGTTTCTTACCTTCAACTTTGACGATTGGAAGGATATCATCGCCGAGTACTATGCCGAGTATTATCCGGTCTATGAGAAGATCTACGGCCAAAGGCTGATTGAGCATGCGATCCTGGACGATGGCGTCACCCGAAGCACGTTTGAGAACGGGGTGTCTATTATTGTCAACCACAACCGCTACCCCGTAGAGTATGAAGGCATGGCCATCGCAGCGCAGGGGTATTGCTTGCTGGAGGAGGATCGGTAATGAGAAAACGTTTCAGACTGACTCTGTCGCAGAAGCGGAGCTTGGCTGGGTACCTTTGGGTATCGCCTTTCATCATCGGGTTTATCTTCTTCTTCTTTGCCCCGATGCTGCAGTCATTTCGCTTCAGTGTGAGTGAGCTTATCTTCACCACGGAGGGCTATGAACTGAAGTATGTGGGGATTGGGAACTTCAAGTATGCCGTAACCGTGGATCCCAACTTCAATCAGTACTTTACCGAGACAATCTCGAGCATCCTGGTGAGCATTCCCTCGGTGATCATGTTCAGCTTCTTCATTGCCAGTGTGCTGAACCAGGAGTTCCGCGGCAGGACTGTGGCCAGAGCCATCTTTTTCCTGCCGGTGATCCTGACCGCTGGTGTGCTGCATCAACTCGAAGTGGAAGACCTGATGTACCTGACCACGCGGGATCGAGCCAATGTGATGCTGTCCACGGCATCACTGCGGGACTTTTTCATGGATATGAGTCTGCCACGCTGGATCATCTCCTACGTGGTAATGGCTGCCGGGAACCTGCCCCACCTGATCGAGTATTCGGCTATACCCATTTTGATTTTTTTGGCCGGCCTGCAGTCGGTTCCGGGCCAGCTGTATGAGTGTGCCAAGCTGGAGGGAGCCACGGGATGGGAAACATTCTGGAAGATCACCTTCCCGTTGATCTCGCCGCTGTTCCTCACAAACGTCATTTATATCACCGTCTACTCGTTTACGGCTCCCGGAAATCAGCTGGTGTCATACATCTCGGATTTGACCTGGGGCCGGGGCATTTTCGGGGTTAGTGTGGCCATGAGCTTGATGTATTTTGCGGCCATTGCTCTGATTCTGCTGGTAGTCGGCTTCATTATTGAACGGAATGTATTCTACATGGAATAAGGGGTTGATGACGATGAGTGCGGTTCTGAAAAGGAGACTCGCAGGCCTTTCCTGGTCCTTTGTACGGGGTGTTTTGTTGATCGGGCTATGTTTTCTCATTGTCAATCCGGTTTTCATCAAGCTGACAACGACGATCATGACTGAAAAGGATGTTTTCGATCCCACAGTCCAATGGGTGCCGCGGGACCTGAACATGACCCGGATTGCCAAACATTATATGGAAGTAATCAGGAACATGGATTATTTCCGAACCACATTCAACTCTTTAGTGTTCTCGTCCGTGATCAGCCTGTGTCAGCTGTTTTCCTGCACGATTATCGGTTATGGCCTGGGCCGGTATCAATTCAGGGGCAGAGGGCTGCTGTTCGGCCTGGTGGTATTTACCCTGGTGGTGCCGCCGCAGATGATCACCATTCCCCTGTTCCTCAATTTCCGCTACTTTGATTTGTTCGGCCTGCTCAAGAATGGCGGTTTTGACTTGATCGGCACTTACTGGCCATTCCTGCTCACGTCGCTGACGGGGACCGGAGGTAAAAACGGCCTGTTCATTTTCATTGCCAGGCAGCACTTCCGCGGCATGCCCAAGGCTTTGGAAGAATCAGCTTACATTGATGGGGCAGGGCAGTTCAGGACCTTCTGGCAGATCATGCTGCCTGGAGCCGGGCCCATTCTGCTGGTTATTTTCCTCTTTTCCTTTGTCTGGCAGTGGAATGACATATTCTACACGTCAACGTTCATGCGCGGTGGGATGAACTTGCTGCCGTTCGCTTTGCGCAACCTGCCCAGCCGATACCATTGGAGCGTCAGCACGGAGTTTAGGACCATAGTGAACAACACCGGCATGTTTCTCTTCATTCTGCCGCTGTTGATTCTCTACATCTTCTTGCAAAGGTACTTCATCGAAAGCATCGAAAGGACCGGTATTGTTGGCTAAAAATCTGGGAAGGAGAGTGGATCATGGCTGCACCCACTGATCTGACTGCGGTTCTGCCTGACGGCTGGATGTTTGAGTTCTGGGAAGTGGAACCGAAGTATGAACGGGAAATCCATGTGAACAACAGGCATCCTCAGGCGTCTGACGACAATGAAGGCACACTTGAGCGGCCGTTAAAGACTATCAATGCTGCAGCTCAGATGGCCACCCCCGGCACCCGGGTCCTGATTCACGGCGGGGTCTACCGGGAGACTGTCCATCCAGCCATGGGCGGCACCGGGCCGGACCGGATGATCAGCTACGAAGCGTATCAAGGGGAAGAAGTGATTATCAAAGCATCGGTTGAGGTAAAGGAATTCAAGCCCAGTGTGGGCTGGCGGTTTGGGCGCTGGTTCAGGGGTGGGCAGGCTTCAGATGAGTTCAGGATTTGGGAAATCGAGCTGAATCCTGAGGATTTCAAAGGTTACAATCCCTTCTGCGCGGTCAATGTGCTTCACGACCGCCTTTACCTTGAGTACGACAAAACTGATATGACACCTTACTTAAACCGCAGAGGCATGGTCTTTGTTGACGGCAAGCCCATGAAGCAGGTACCCCTGCCGTACATGTTGGGGGAGAGCGACAACACCTACTGGGTGGAGGCCAATGGGCAGAAGGTGCACATCCGCCTGCCTGGCGACGCTGATCCCCATAATCACATGATCGAAGTGACCAACCGCGAACAGTGTTTTGCCCCGAAGGTTCCTTTCCTGGCCTACATCAAGGTCAAAGGCCTGACTTTGGCCCATGCTGCCACAGGCGCTCCGGTGCCGCAGCGGGGATCCCTTTCCTGCCACCGCGGCCACCATTGGATTATCGAGGACTGCTTCATCGACTGGGCAAACGGTGTGGGCATCGACTGCGGCAACGAATGCTGGCACCATACGATTGAACCAGGGCAGGTGATCGGGCATACCATCATCCGCCGCAACGTGATCCGCAATGCGGGTGTCTGCGGCATTGCCGGAATGTGGGTCAGCAGCATGCTGATCGAGGACAATTTGATCGAAGGGACCGGATGGCAGCGGATGGAGCTGTCATGGGAAGCCGGCGGGATCAAGCTGCACAATTCCGTCAACTCCCTCATCCGGAGAAATGTCTTCAGGAATACCTTGGGCTGTGACGCTTTGTGGCTTGATGTCGGCAATGTCAACAACAGGATTACATGTAATCTCTTCCTCAACGGCATTGAGTCCCGGGAGCACATTTTCATCGAATGCAGCCGGGATGCGGAGAACCTCATCGACAACAACATCATTTGGAATGTAGAGGGCCGCTACAACAAAGAGCTGCTGCCCAAGGAACCCGGTTCATCCGGCTGGTACAAGACCAGAGAACTGGATATCAAAAATGGATACGGGATCTACCTGGAAGGCACAGACCGGCTGCGCATGGTCAACAACCTGATCGGCAAGTGCCACAAGTCCGGGTTCTTTGCCAAGGTTGTCGCCTTCCGTATTACCAGGAAACGGGGTGGAACATCCCGGGAAAACAAGTTTTTCAACAATCTCTTCTATGACTGCGGTGAAGCGGCCATCATCCTGCCCAACGAGCACAATTATGTGGAAGGCAACGTCTATGCCCGCATGCCCGGCGGATATCTGCGGGTGATGTATCCTGAGCCGGAAATGTGCCTGGATTTGGAGACCTGGCAGGAGTTCTGCGGGTTTGACAAGACGGGTGCTGTCTGCGATTTGGAGATCGAGATCGACAGCGATGAACTGACCATGGAGATTACGGTCAATCAAGAACTTCCCCAAGTGGCAGTCGATGAGAAAGTAAGGACTGACTACTTCGCCAATCTTGTTGACGGCAGTACCACTGTCGCCGGGCCGTTCCACGGCTTGAGCCGGGGCAAGCACAAGTTCAGTATTGATCCGCGGAAGCTGCTCAGCAAATAAGTGAAGGAGGATGATTATCTTGAGAAAAGGACTCTTGCTGCTGATTTTGATGATGGCGGCAGCTGCCGCCGCAGCTTTGTCCGCTGAAGCAAGTGAAGGAGGGGAACCTATGGGAGTCAATGTCACATCGCTGCCCGCAGCTTATAAACTGGCAGTGCCGGTGGAAAAACAGGGCACGATGCGCGAGTATGTCTATCCTGTTTACAATTACATCAATCAGGACCGGCAGTTGGTGACCAATCAGGGTATCAGCAGGGAAGAGGCAGGCAGAGAAACCGTAGAAGGAAATCCGATATACAAGCGCTGTTATGTGTACCTGCCTCCGGGATACGATGAAAACGATAAAGAAACCAAGTATGATGTGCTGTATCTGCTCCACGGAGTCGGAGGCAGCCGTTATGAATGGACGTACGGCAGCGGCCAGATCAGCGGCCGGTTTGTGATCGCCAACATCTTCGACAATCTAATCGCCAACGGCGAGATTGAACCGCTGATCGTTGTGTTCCCGGAAGGCAGGAGTTCTGTAGAGTGGCAGAACACCAACTTCACCTCGGAGCGGGTGAACATTCTCGGTTTCTACTATTTCGACTATGAACTGCGCTATGACTTGATTCCCTTCATTGAGTCGACATTCAACACCAAGGCGAACATCGCCGATCCTGCGCCGGAGGCAGCTGCCTACAACCGTCTGCACCGGGCGATCGCCGGACTTTCCATGGGCGGCATGCAGGCCCTGAACCTCACTTTCGGCGGATACCGCCATGATCACGTCAGCTTCACCGGCGGAGTCGGCATGGCGGGAAATGGATTGGTGCCGACTGTGCGCACCCCCGGCATGCAGGACCTGTTTGCCTACGTGGGAGCATTCTCCAATGCCCCGACATCGAGTGCTGGAGCGGTCCTGGGTGCAGGAATCGCCGCTTCTGAATACCCGATGGAGTTGGTGTACATTACCTGCGGTGATGCGGATGGTATCGCCATGGGGTCGTTTTACAGCGCCACCGGCAGCCTGCTGGACACTGCCGGAGCCAAGATCAAGAAGTACTATCAAGTGGTAATCAAGGGCGGCGCCCATGATTTCAATGTCTGGAACAACGGCGCCTACAATTTTGCCAAGCTTTGCTTCGGCAGGGCGGATCAGGTGGAATCTGACCGAGTGATCATGACCTTGGACAAATACTGAGGCGAGGACAATCATGGGAAAGGAGAAGAGGCCATGCTTCGAGAGGTTAGAGTCGAGAATGGTATTGTGAGAGGCCTGCCTGCGGCCGATCCCCGGATCACCAGCTTTAAAGGAATTCCTTTTGCAGCGCCGCCGATCGGTGAAAACCGCTGGCGGGCACCGCAGCCAGTCAAGGATTGGGACGGAGTGCTGGAAGCATACACGTGGGCCCCGATTGCCATGCAGGCCAGGCCAGGTGTGAGCAAAGAAGACATCTATGCTCGCGAGTGGCATGTGGATCCCAACGTGCCTATGAGTGAAGACTGCCTGTACCTCAACGTTTGGACTCCAGCCAAGAGTCCCGACGAGAAGCTGCCGGTATATGTCTGGTACTTTGGCGGCGGACTGCAGGTTGGCTATCCATCGGAAATGGAATTTGACGGTGAACGCATTGCCCGCCGAGGTGTAGTGGTGGTGACCATCAACTACCGCCTCAATGTCTTTGGGTTCCTCTGCCATCCAGAGATTACCAAGGAAGCGCCGCAAGCGCCGGCCAACTTCGGGCATTTGGATCAGCAGTTTGCCACCCAGTGGGTCAAACGCAACATCGCCGCATTTGGCGGTGATCCGGACAATATCACCATCGGCGGCCAGTCAGCCGGCGGCGGCAGTGTCCTGTCTCAGCTGACATCTCCCCAAAATGAGGGGCTGATTCAAAAGGCGATTATCCAAAGCGGCCTGTTTGCACCCGTATACCCAAATGTGCGCGGCCCGCGACGGGGGCGCAGCCTGGCTGATGCAGAGCAGGACGGTGTCAAGTTCTTCGAGTTTTTGGGCGTCTCGTCTCTGGAAGAAGCCCGCAAGCTCGATGCAGAGTTCATCATGGGCAAGGCCTTGGAGTATCGGGGCTTTTGGGGCACTGTCATCGACAATCAGTTCTGTGTAGGCAACACCTTTGATCTCTTCCTTCAGGGCAAGCGCCTCAATGTCCCAGTTATGATGGGCCATACATCGTCCGAGTTCTTTGCCCGGCCCATGGTGGAGACCAAAGAACAGCTGCAGCAGATGGCCGATGATCTGTTCGGCGAGGATGCCGGCGAGTTCCTGAAGCTGATCGGTTTTGACAATGGCACCATTGAAGAGGTCAAGGACCGGGCTGCAGTGAATGGGATCGAGTATGCTATCCGCCTTGCCGGCCAGGCCAATGCCGACACAGGCCTCAACACGCCTATCTACTATTACAATTTTGATGCGGAAATCCCGGGCTGGGACAATCCTGGCACTTTCCATTCCGTGGACTTGTGGTTCTTCTTTGAGACACTGGCCAAATGCTGGCGCCCATTTGTCGGTAAGCATTATGATTTGGCCCGCCAGATGTGCAACTATTGGGCCAACTTCATCAAGACCGGCGATCCCAATGGCAAGGATGCCACTGGCGAGGAAATGCCCCACTGGGCGCCCTATACTCCTGAAGAGCCGTACTGCATGGTCTTCGGAGATAAGCCGGTGTTTGCCAGGGAGCAGCCGAGCGAGCTGATGCAGTTCTTGGTGAACCATTACTTCAAGCGGGCCAAAAAGTAACGATCGTTATCCACCAGGCCCTTGGTGGATCATGGGAATGGGGGGGATCGCTATGCTGCAGTTTGGCATTGCTGCACTCTGCGCGCTCACTGTTGTTCCACGAGTGTAATATCTGGGGCAATACTGCTCCGGCCATTTCCGAAGCATTCTGGTTCCCGGTGGGTGGTGCCTGGCTGGCCCGCCATATCTGGAAAGCTTATCTGTTCAGCATGGATAAAGAGTTTCTTCAGGATAACTTTGACACCATCTTTGAGGCGGCAATTTTCTGGGTGGACGCCTTGGTGGAGGATGAGCGGGACGGCACTCTGGTCAGCATCCCCTCCTGGTCGCCGGAGCACGGCCCCTACTCGCTGGGCTGCACCCAGGATCAAGCTATTATTTGGGATGTGTTCAACATCACGCTGAAGGCCGCTGCCGAGCTGGGAGATTCCCGGCCGGAGCTTGAGGAAATCCGTTCCGCCCTGTCGCGGCTGTCTCCGCCGGGAATAGGTCTGGCTGGGCAGTTTCAGGAGTGGAAAGATGAGATCACCATCGATGTTACCGGTGACTGGAGCCACCGCCATGTCAACCATCTCTACGGCCTGCATCCTGGAGATCAGTTTGTGGCCGGCCGCAGTGCGGAAGAAGACCGGTTTATCGAGGCCATGAAGGTGACCTTGAACACCCGGGGCGACGGCGGCACCGGGTGGAGCAAAGCTTGGACTGACAAGGGTGGTAGTATGCAGAGTCCAGGATGGATCCTCGTATATACACGCACACCGATTCCCGGCTGCTATCCCGGCCATTTGGCCAACAGTGTCCACTTTGCCTGCAGCCGGGACGGGCGGGCCTTTACAGTCCTGCACCGCAACTACGGCATCCTTCATGCTTTGGCCAGCGTCGATTCACGCAACGTGATTTATGCCAAGGGGCTGAAACTGCCGTGGATCTTTACCGCAGCCGACGGTCGGGTGGGAATCGTGGCTGTTAAAACCAACCATGACGGAAGTCCTGACCCGGAAGCAAGGGGCAAGGTGTTGCTCTGGCTGACCCATGACCTGATCAAATTTGAGCCACAGGTTTTGGTGGATTTAAAGCATGATGCCGATGTGCGGCAGGTGATCTGCCGCTATAATGATGAGCTTCAGGTGTACGAGTTCTGGTGGCAGGATTCCACCGGCGGCCACCACCGCAATGTGCTGGCGGACCTGGCGGATTTGGAGAGCATTTCCCCGGCGGAGACAGTCTCAGGCTGGCCGGATGAGTTTGGCGGCGGCAGTCTGTCAGACGGCCTGAACAACTGCATCCTTCCGGAAGGTGCTGTCCCGGGCAATGCCATTCGTGTTGAGGCCATGGTGTTACACCGGGTGGAACGCAAATGGCTGCCCCTGGAGAACATTGCCATCACGGTGCCGGAATTGGTTAATGCCCGATCAGCGCAGGATGTGCAGGCAGTGACAGCCACCGCTGTCTATTCCGACGGCTCCACAGCCCGCAAAGCAGTGCAGTGGCAGACTGACGGCATCGACTTTTCTCGGCCCGGGGTTTATCTGGCCAAAGGGACTGTGGTGCAGGAAAAATACAACTTCCCTTTGGCAGTGGGATACGCCGATCCGGTGGTGTTTCCATGGAATGACTGGTACTACTATGCGGCAACCAATGACAACGTGAACAACATCGGCCTCTACGTCCGCAAAGGCCGGACCGTGGCTGAATGCTTCCAGCCCGGTGTTGAGGAACACCTCATCCTGGATCGGGATGAATCCCGAGGGCTGGTGCAGACGTTCTGGGCACCCGAGTTTCACCTGTGCGGCGGACGGCTCTACCTGTTCTTTGCCGTCAGCGGCCGGCAGTGGGGGCCCCAGTGCCATGTCATGCGGCTGAAGGAAGGTGGGGAGATTACCGACCCTGACAGCTGGGAAGATCCAATCAGGGTGGTGCGCCGCGATGGATCCTATCTCTGCAGCAGGGGCATCACGCTGGATATGACTTATTTCGAGATTGACGGGACGGGATATGTGGTCTGGTCTGAACGCTACCACATCGGCACCCCCCTCGATTCGGGATCAATGCTGTACATAGCCACTGTTGATCCTGCACAGCCGTGGCGGCTGACCTCTGATCCGGTCCTGCTGTCGCGGCCCCTTTACGGCTGGGAGAATGTTGAGGGCACAATCAACAATGAAGGACCCTATCCCCTGCTGGTGGGTGACAAGATCTATCTTACCTACTCCGGCGGCGCCGCCAACGGGCACACCTATGCCGTGGGCCTTTTATCCATTGACAGGAATCAAAATCTGCTCGACCCTGCCAACTGGTACAAGAGTCCAACGGCAGTATTGTCTTCCTATTCTGTGGAAGGGGAATACGGGCCCGGCCACAATGCTTTTTTTGTCAATGAAAACCGTGATGTGATGATCACCTACCATGCTGAACCAACCATGCGGGGCAGCAAACGCTGCACCGCCATCAGGCGGGTGCATTTTGACATTGACGGCGAGCCCAGGTTTGATTTGTCCTTTGACCGTGACTTGCGGCCGGATCTGGAATCTGTAACCATGAAAGTCATGGTTGCTGCACCGGAATAAAGCTGTAATGGAGGAGAATCAAATGAAACACATGCCTGCTGCCGTAATACTGCTGGTGCTGGCCATCGCCCTGGTTACTTTGCCGGCTTGGGGCGAGAACGCAGAGAGCAGCATCCAGGCTCAGTTTTACGTGTCACCAAACGGTAGTGACGCCAATCCCGGTACCATTGATCAGCCGTTCGCCACAATCGAGAGAGCGCGGGACGCTGTCCGGGAAATCAACCGCAATATGACAGGAGACATCATCGTCTACCTGCGGGACGGCATTTACTGGCTGGAGCGGACACTTGAGTTTGATGAGCAGGACTCAGGCACCAATGGCTATCGGGTGATTTACCAGTCATATCCTGGAGAGAACCCAATCATCAGCGGAGGAGTGCCAGTTACTGGCTGGGAACAGCATGATGGCAATATTTATAAAGCCTCTCTGGAGCGGGACAGCAAGCTGCGCGCTCTCTATGTCAACGGGGAGCGAGCAGTGATGGCTCGTATGGAAGTGACAGCCCAAGGTGGCTACGGCAGCTACCAGATCCGCCGGGGCGAAGCGGAATGGGCTTGGGCTGATGCCTTGTTTGCCGATGGAGTACGTTACCGTTTCGGTGATCTGCCGGAGATCGCCCATCCCGAAGACTTGGAGATTACCACAGCTTCCACATGGAACCTGAACCTGGTCACAGTGCGGGAGCAGGCTCGAGCCGGTGTCTATCAGGTACTGCTGCTGCAGCAGCCATATGGGGCCATTGCCCAGAGTTTCGGCTGGGGCACCGAGTTCAAGGTGTCTGGGCCGCAGGTGCTGCACAACGCTTATGAATTCTTGGATCAACCCGGTGAGTTTTATTTTGACAAGACCACACATACCTTGTACTACTATAAACATCCTGATACAGATTTAGCTGCTGCCGAGGTCATTGCTCCCATGGTTGAGGGGCTGGTGAAGATCAAGGGCACCTCCCGGAGCAGCCGGGTGGAAAACATCAGCTTCATCGGTCTCACCTTTGCCCATTCTGACTGGAACCTGGTGGCCATCGGTGATTCCCGCGGCCAGGCTACACTGCAGGGCCCTACTGCGGTCATCGCCATGGGCAATCAGAATTGGCACTTTGATATCTACCGAGCCTTTGATGTCCCCGGTGCGGCTGTTGATGTGGAAAACAGCCGGGGAATAGTCTTTGAGCGCAATACCATTACGCATACAGGCAACATCGGGTTGGCCATTAGAAATGATGTCTGTGATTCCCAAATTATCGGCAACCGGATCCTGGACACGGCCGGGTCAGCCATTGTCATCGGCCATCCGCAGCATGTGTACGAGGACGATGGGCCGTGGATCAAGCATGTTTGGGGTGTGGGGCCGGAAAAGGAGAAATATCCCCCAGGTGTTGAGGGTGTGCCCCGCAGGATTGTGATCAGCAATAATTACATCAACGGCGCCGGTGTGCTGTTCCACGGCCAGAACGCCATCATGGCCTTCTTTGTGGAGGATCTGCAGATCACCCACAACCTGGTGAAGAATATCCCTTACGGGCCGATCAGTGTGGGTTGGAGCTGGTGGAACTTTAACGGCGATCCTGACAGCATCCTGCCTGGGATTCCCACCCAGACGCAGGCCAGGATCACCATCCACAATAACCGGCTGATTGACTACGGCTTGACGTTGACTGACACGGGGGCTGTCTATTTGCTGGCGGCCATGCCAGAGTCAACGGTCAAGGGCAACTATGTCGTGGCTTCACCGAAGCACATGCTCAACGCTGTTCACCCCGATGAGGGCACGTCTGGGGTGACGGGGACGGACAATGTGTTTGACATCGGCAGCGGCAACAACTATGAACTGAATGATTGGGGCCGCAAGCACAATATTCACTTCGACAACACCTATACCACCAGCCGCACTGTCCGCCTGGGAGCACCCAATGTCTCCGTCACCAACCTGCACGTCTACAGCGATGCCATTTGGCCGTTGGAAGCACTGGCGATCATTGAAAACTCGGGTTTGGAACCAGAATATATGGACTTGGCACCCCTGGCAGAGCTGATGTTTGTGGCCGATGCCCGCTCTGCGGCAGGGGCACAGATCCCTGTCAAATTCCCCAAGGATTTCATGGGCAGTATTTGGTTTGCACCAGCGGGAGCCACCAGTTTCCAGCCGGGGCCCAACATGGCCCAGGCCGATCTGGCTGCCGGTGTGATTCATGCACCGCAGGAGGCAGGGAGCTACAAGCTGTATGCTCTGGATGATCAAGGCCGGATCATAATGGAATCACAAGGCACTCTCCATGTCACAGGCAGCAAGTGAGCCAACACGGCTGCCTGTCCTAGGGTATGGGCTCAACGCTGAGTAATACAGCGATCAATAGAATCGGGAGGTAAGAACGTTGCTGAGAAACAAAGGGAAACTAGCCTGTTTGATTGTGCTGTTTGGGCTGGCAGTGATGTTGAGTGTGGGATGTTTTCTGGGATCATATGCGGAAGCTGATGATCAGCCTGGCCAGCCGCTGGGGATACCATCGCTGAAGGAGATCTACAAAGATTACTTTGAGATAGGGGCTGCCGTCAACTTGTCGACCATCAATACACACCGGAATTTGATCGACAAGCATTTCAGCAGCTTGACTGCGGAAAATGAAATGAAACCTGAAGGCCTGCAGCGCACCGAGGGCCGCTTCTCATTTCAGATCGCGGACCGGATTGTGAACCTTGCTGTCGACCAAGGGATGAAAATGAGGGGGCACACACTGGTGTGGCATGCCCAAACTCCCAGTTGGTTCTTCCAGGACAAAAACGGCAACCGCATTGATCAGAAGTCAGTTATCACCGAGGAAGACCGCCAGCTGGTGCGGGAACGGCTGGAGACCCATATTGAGAATGTGATGCAGTACTATGCCGGCAGGGTTTATGCCTGGGACGTAGTCAATGAAGCCGTTTCCGATGACGGCCGGTATATTTTGCGGCAGGATTCGCCCTGGTTCAAAATTCTCGGCGAAGAGTTCCTGGAGATCGCTTTCAGGAAAGCCCATGAGGTGGATCCCAATGCCAAACTGTTCTACAACGACTACAACATTGAAAGGCCGTACAAGCTTGACCGCACTGTTCAACTGTTGAAAAGCCTGCTGGACAAAGGTGTTCCCATTCACGGAGTTGGTATCCAGGGCCACTGGTCGGTAGGGGACAGCTTGGCTGAGGTGGAGCAGGCGATCAAGAAGTATGCGGAGCTGGGGCTGGAGATTCACATCACCGAGCTGGATATCGGCACCAGGGACACGTCGGCACAGGGCTTGGCCAGGCAGGCCGAATACTACCGTCAGGCATTTACCCTGTTCAAGAAGTACAGTGATGTAATCACGTCGGTCACTTTGTGGGGTATTTCCGACGCAGCGACCTGGAGGCCGAATGACAATCCGCTGTTGTTTGACAAGAAAATGGAACCCAAACCTGCCTTCTGGGCTATCGTCGATACAGACAAGTCCTGGGAGGAAAACAAGGCCTATTACCTTGGCGAGTAGATGATTGCGGCAGCCAAGGAACGGAACCCTTGGCTGCCTGATCGACACAATTGCAGCAAGAAGGGGCGGTTTGATTGAAGATTGATGCAATCATCAAAGAAGCCAACGGTATTGTGCTGCAGGCGGACGGGGAGAAAATCAAAGTCGAAGTGTGCACCAGCCGCATCATTCGTCTGATTTACACAATCGGCGAATTCAGTCAAAAGCCAAGCCTGATGGTTATTCGGAAAGATCATCCTGCCGAGGCTTGGGAGCTTGCTGAAACGGAAACAGCTGTGGAACTGATTACCGGCAGCCTGCGGGTCAAGGTAAGGAAGGACACCGGTGCGATAAGCTGTTGGGATCGGCAGGGGAACCTGCTGATGAAGGAACCGGATCGGGGCGGCAAGTACCTGATTCCTAGGGCAGAAAGTGTCCGGGCAGTGAAAGACCGTACTGCGTTCCAGTGGAAGCAGGAGTTCGAATGGGATCAGAATGAAGCTCTATATGGGCTTGGCTCCTACGAAGAAGGTATATTCAACTACCGCCATCATCATCAGTATATGTATCAGCAGAACATGCGGGCGGTGGTGCCCTGCCTTGTTTCTACCAAAGGTTATGGAGTCTTGTTTGACAGTTACTCATTCATGACTTTCCATGATGATGTCTATGGGTCTTATGTCTGGTCGGACGTCAATGACCAGCTGGAGTATTACTTCATTTACGGCCCTGAGTTTGATGATATTGTATCCGGTTACCGTTATCTCACCGGCCAGGCGCCCATGTTTCCTAAGTGGGCCTTTGGCTATATCCAGTCCAAGGAGCGGTATACCAGCCAGGAAGAGCTGTTGGCTGTTGTCAAGGAGTACCGCCGCCGGCAAATCCCGCTGGATGTGATCGTGCTGGACTGGATGTCCTGGGAAGGAAATTACTGGGGGCAGAAATCGCTGGATCCCGCCAGGTTTCCCAATCCGGAACAGATGATGCGGGAGCTGCATCAGCTGAACGCACGGCTGATGGTTTCCATCTGGCCGCACATGCAGAATGACGGGCCCAATCAGCTGGAAATGAAGGCAAAAGGCTATCTGCTCGGCAACCAGTCCACTTATGACGCATTCAATGAAGGGGCGCGGCAGCTTTACTGGCAGCAGGCCAATGAAGGTCTGTTCTCCAAAGGGATTGATGCCTGGTGGTGCGATTGTACTGAGCCGTTTGAGAACGATTGGCACGGCCCGGTTAAACCCGAGCCGGAGCAGCGGATTTGGATCAATGTCAATGAGGCGAAGAAGTACCTCGATCCACAGTACATCAATGCTTACTCCCTGCTGCACTCCCAAGGGATTTATGAGGGGCAGCGGGCTGCAACCGACCGCAAGCGGGTGGTCAACCTGACCCGCTCCGCCTATGCGGGGCAGCAGCGTTATGCGGCAATCACTTGGTCGGGGGATATCAGTGCCAAGTGGGAGACTTTGCGGAAGCAGATCGCCGATGGCTTGAACTTCTGCGCTGCCGGTATTCCGTACTGGACGTTGGATATCGGCGGGTTTTTTGTGAAAAAGCGGCGGCACGCCTGGTTCTGGGACGGTGATTTTGATGCCGGCTGTGAGGACCTGGGCTACCGGGAGCTGTACACTCGCTGGTTTCAATACGGTGCTTTTCTGCCCATCTTCCGTTCCCACGGCACTGACACCCCCCGGGAAGTTTGGCGGTTTGGCGAACCAGGGACGATCTTCTACGATACACTGGTTAAGTTCATAAATCTGCGCTACCGCTTGATCCCGTACATTTATTCCCTGGCCTGGCGGGTCACGAGCCAGGGATACACTTTGATGCGAGCTTTGCCCTTTGATTTCAGGCATGATCCCAAGACATATGATGCTGCGGATCAGTACATGTTTGGCCCGGCTTTCCTAGTTAATCCGGTGACGGAACCCATGTATTACCTGAGCGGATCCCGTCAATTGGCAGGCGTGGAAAAGGCCAGGAATGTTTATCTGCCAGCCGGGGCAGATTGGTACGACTTCTGGACGGGCGAGCGGTATAAGGGCGGGCAAACCATCAAGGCGAAGGCAGAGTTGGATACCATGCCGCTGTTCGTCAAGGCTGGATCGCTGGTGCCCATGGGGCCGGCCATTCAGTACACAGGGGAAAAGGAAGACCCGATTGAACTGCGCGTTTATTCCGGATCTGATGCTGTTTTCGAGTTGTACAACGATGCAGGCGACAGTTATGACTATGAGAAAGGCCATTACCAGCTGATAACCATCAGCTGGGATGACTGCCGGCGCGAACTGCGTCTTGCTGAGCGCCGTGGCAGTTATCCCGGGATGCTGCAGGAGGTGACCTTCAGGGTAGTTGTGGTTGGCGAGGATCATGGTGTTGGTGTCTCGGTAGTGGAAACAGCGGATCAGGTTGTGGTTTATCAAGGGAAAGCGTTGACGGTTAGGCTGTGAGTAAAGCATTTGCAAGGCCACATTCCAACAGAAACGGGTGGGAATAATGGGGCACGGTTTTTACTTGCGGTACAACACTCCGGCGGATGCATGGCGCGATGCCATTCCCCTAGGCAACGGCCGGCTGGGGGCAATGGTTTACGGCCACACGGACATTGAACGGATTCAGCTGAATGATGATTCCCTTTGGTACGGCACTTTTATCGATCGCAACAATGAGGCTCTTAAGGAGAAACTGCCGGAGATCCGCCGGTTGGTCCTGGCAGGGGACATAGAACATGCGGAAGAACTGATCATGAAGTACATGGTTGGTACTCCTGCCGGCATGCGCCACTACACCACACTGGGCGTGCTGAACATTGCTGTTAATCAGCACCTGCCTTTTGTCATGGGCACACTGCCCAACAGCGAATCGGCGGAGGAATATGAGATGGCGCTGGACTTGATGACAGGCGTCTTGGATATCAGACACAAGGCGGCGGGCGTGTCGTATCAGCGTCAAGCGTTCATCAGCTACCCGGCGCAGGTAATGTGCATGCGCTACACTGCGGACAAACCCGGAGCCATCAACCTGGATCTGTACCTGAACCGGGTGGGGATCTCAGATGCGGTGGGCATGGATGACCGCCGGCCGGGCCGGCGGGTGTCCTTCGGCGGCTGGCCGGGCACCAGGGTTGACTCTATTCGCAGCATTGACTCACGGACGATGCTGATGCAGGGCAACGATGCCGGCGTAGTGTTTGCCTGTGCCGTTCGCATCGCTGCCGACGGTGAAATAGAGAATGCTGTTTCACAGCTCGCGGCCAAAAACAGCAGTCAGGTTGTGATCTATCTGGCTTCGGCTACTACCAACCGGGTCGATGATCCGGTGGCCGATGTCCTCAAGAGGCTGGATGCAGCGGAGCAGAAGGGCTTTGATGCATTGCTCGAGGAGCATGTGCAGGATTTCTCCGCCCTGATGAACCGCTGCGTGCTGGAGCTGGATCCTTCCTCACCGGCATACACCGACCAGAGGTTGGAAGCGGTCCGGAACGGCGGGGAAGATCCAGGGCTGGCGGCACTGTACTTCCAGATGGAGCGGTATCTCATTGTCTCCGGCGGCAGGGTGGACAGCGCGGCCCTCAATCTCCAAGGCATCTGGAACCACCAGTTCATGCCCATGTGGGACAGTAAGTACACGATCAATATCAACCTTCAGATGAACTACTGGCCGGTGGAGGCCGGCAATCTTTCCGAACTGCATCTGCCGCTGATGGACCTTTTGGAGAAAATGCATGAGAAGGGCCGGGAAACAGCCCGGGTCATGTACGGCATGCGGGGAATGGTCTGCCATCACAACACCGATTTTTACGGCGACTGCGCGCCTCAGGACTGGTATATGGCGGCCACACCGTGGGTTACCGGTTCCGCCTGGCTGGGCCTGCATGTTTGGGAGCATTACCTTTACACGAAGGATATCGGTATTCTGCGGCGGATGTATCCAGTGCTGCGGGATATGGCTTTGTTCTATCAGGACTTCCTGATAGAGGCCGACGGCAAGCTTGTGACCTGCCCGTCAGTATCGCCGGAAAACCGCTACATCCTGCCTGACGGATATGATACACCCATCTGCAGCGGCCCTGCCATGGACAATCAGATTCTGCGGGAGTTCTTCGCTGCTTTGATCCAGATCCAGGAACTTCTGGGTGTGGATCAGGAAATGGGGAAAGAACTGGCGGAGATGATCAAAAGACTGCCTGAAGACAAGGTCGGATCCAAAGGCCAGCTCTTGGAATGGGATCAAGAGTATCCGGAGCTGACGCCTGGGATGAGTCATATATCTCATCTGTTTGCCTGCCATCCCGGCTGGAGCATCAACTGGCGGGATACACCCGAGCTGATGCAGGCGGTGAAGAAGTCACTGGAGATCCGGGCAGCCAACGGCGGCCTGGTGCCCGGCTGGCCATTGGCATGGCATATCAACCAGCAGGCCCGGCTGTTGAACGGCGAGGAGACTGACAAGTGCATCAAGATGATGCTGGCCCGGTCTACGGCCCGCAATTTGCTCAACGCCAGAGGTGTGTTCCAGATCGACGGAAATTTGGGTGCAGCCGCCGGCATCGCCGAATGCCTGCTGCAGAGCCACATTGCCCTTCACTTCCTGCCGGCACTGCCTGTGTCGTGGCGGAAAGGACGGGCCAAAGGGCTGAGAGCCCGGGGTGCCAGAACTGTGGACTTGGCCTGGGATAACGGCACCCTGGAGGAGGCTGTCGTCCGGCCCGATTATGACGGTGAGGTTGAGGTGGTTGGCAAGCCGCTGCGGGTGATCTGTGACGGGAAAGAGGTTGCCGTCAAGGTCACGGATGTTGGCTTTGCCTTCTTCGGCGAAGCAGGCAAAACCTATCGGCTGACACCGATGCTGTAGTCAAAATTTAAACGCTATACAAAGAGAGGTTGATACGATGAAAAAGCAGAGAGTCAATCCCTACCTGCCCTCGTGGGAGTATATCCCCGATGGCGAGCCTTATGTGTTCAACGGCAGAGTGTATGTCTACGGCTCCCATGACCGGTTCAACGGGCATGTCTTCTGCCTGAACGACTATGTCTGCTGGTCGGCCCCGGTTGATGACTTAAGCGACTGGCGCTATGAGGGTGTCATATATAAAAAGACCGATGATCCGATGAACCCCGACGGCCATATGTGCCTCTACGCCCCCGATGTCACCCAGGGGCCGGACGGCAGGTATTACCTGTATTATGTGCTGGACAAGGTGTCGGTGGTTTCGGTGGCGGTGAGCACCCATCCCGCAGGCAAATATGAATTTTACGGCTATGTGAAGTATCCTGACGGCACTCGCCTTGGCGAGAAGCCGGGGGACCAGCCCCAGTTCGATCCGGGTGTGCTGACGGAAGGCGACCGGACTTATCTGTATACCGGCTTCTGTGCCCGGGGCGACAAGTCCCGCAGTGGAGCCATGGCTACTGTTTTGGGCCCCGACATGCTCACAATTGTGGAACCACCTGTGTTTGTGGCTCCCAGTGAGCCTTACAGCGCCGGCACCGGTTTTGAAGGCTTCGAATTCTTTGAGGCGTCTTCAATCAGAAAACGGGGCGACACCTATTATTTCATCTATTCGTCCATCTCCATGCATGAACTGTGCTATGCCACCAGCAAACACCCCACCAAAGATTTCAAGTACCAAGGGGTCATCGTCAGCAACTGTGACCGGCACATTGATACGTACAAGCCGGCGGACATGCCGGTTTATACACCTGGGAACAACCACGGCAGTATTGTGGAGATCAACGGGGACTGGTACATCTTCTACCACAGGCACACCAACGGCACTTGGTTCAGCCGGCAGGGATGCTTTGAGAAGATCAAGTTCAATGCGGACGGTACCATTCCGCAGGTGGAAATCACATCCTGCGGCGGCATTGACCAGCCGCTTGAGGGTAAGGGAGAGTATCCCGCCTATCTGGCCTGCCACCTGTTCTATCCCGATGACCCGCGGCGTTTCCCCAAGATCACCCAGGACGGCCGTGATGGGGATGAAGAGCTGGGCTACATTGCCGACATGCATGATTCAGCCACCGCAGGCTTCAAGTATTTTGACTGCAAGGGAATCAAGCAGGTGTCTATCAAGGTGCGCGGCTACTGCCGGGGACATTTTGAGGTGAAGACAGCTTGGGACGGCGAGGTGCTCGGCAAGATACCGGTCGAGTTCTCCAACATCTGGAAGGAGTACACTGCGGACATTGCCATTCCGGACGGTGTCAACGCCATTTACCTCACTTTCCGCGGCCGCGGCCCGGCAAGCCTCAAGTCCTTTACGCTGGCTTAGGGGTGGTTGACTATGAGAGCGAAATTGGCTGAGTATGTGCTCGGCGATCTGACTCTGGTCTATGAAATTGACTCCCGCAGCAGCAAGGTGGGGTTAATCATCATTCCAAGCCATCTGCGGCACGTGGTTTGTGAGCAGAAGCGGTATCGGGTAGATTCACTGGTGCAGCTGAAGTTAGTGGGCGATGATTACCCCGATGGTTTCTCCCAGGGAGTCACCATGCGCAACAGCGGCTCCACCATGCAGCTGGAGTATGATCATCAGTACTTCCAGGAAGATGGAGGCAGGAAAACAATTGTCACTGTGCTGCAGAACCGCCGCGGCCACCAGATAGAGCATCATGTGCTGTGGACGGAGGGCGAACCGGCAGTTGCCGTGCAAACGGTGTTCAAAAACCGGGGGCCGGAAACGGCTGTGCTGGAGATGCTGTCCAGCTTCTCCCTGGGCGGTATTACCCCTTTCGCGGAGGACGAAGCACCGAACTCACTGTTGGTGCATCAACTGCGCAGCAAGTGGAGCTGTGAAGGGCGGCTGCAGACGACGGCTGTGGAAGACTTGCTCCTGGAACCATCCTGGAGCCGATGGGGCGCATACAGCCACAGGTTCGGCCAGGTGGGCTCCATGCCTGTGAGGGGACACTTTCCCTTTGTGGCGGTGGAAGATACCAGGCATAATGTGTCCTGGGGAGTGCAGCTGGCCTATGCCGGTTCCTGGCAGATGGAAGTCTACCGCCGGGATGAAGCCCTGTGTCTTTCGGGCGGGCTGGCTGATCGGGAGTTCGGGCATTGGCTGAAGGAGGTCAGGCCGGGAGAGGAACTGGCCGCACCGATGGCCATTGTTTCCGTCTGTGAGGGGGGAATAGAGCAGATTAGTCAAAGGCTGACGGCTTATCATGAAAAGTGGCTGGCCGACAAGCCGCAGGTGGAGGAGGATCTGCCCATCATCTTCAACGAGTGGTGTACCAGCTGGGGCCAACCGACTTCTGGAAGTGTGTTTTTAGCATGCCGGAAGCTGAAGGGGACAGGCATCAAGTACTTCGTCATCGACAGCGGCTGGTATGCGGAGGAAGGCAAGCAGTGGTACGCGAGCATGGGTGATTGGCGGGTCAGTGCCAAGCAGTTCCCTCTGGGCATGGAGGAGGCGGTTGCCACCATCCGGGAGTTCGGCATGATACCGGGGATCTGGTTTGAGTTTGAGAACTGCGGTTTCCAATCCGACATTTTCTCCAAGACGGACATGCTGCTGCAGCGGGACGGCCGGGCGCTCACTGTCGGGGCACGGCGGTTCTTAGACTTGCGCAAGCCTGAAGTCATCGGTTATCTGACGGAGAAAGTGATCAATTTCCTTAAGAAATACGGCTTTGGCTATCTTAAAATAGACTACAACGACAATATCGGAATCGGCTGCGATGGGGCCGAGTCCCTGGGCGAAGGGCTGCGGCAGCAGATCCTGGCGTCTCAGGAGTTTATCCGGACGATCCAACGGGAAATTCCCGACTTGGTCATTGAAAACTGTGCCTCCGGCGGCCACCGCCTGGAACCGTCAATGCTGGCCATCACCAGCATGTCATCTTTCTCTGATGCCCATGAATGCCTGGAGATTCCCATCATCGCCGCCAATCTGCACCGGGCTATCCTGCCGCGGCAGAGCCAGATCTGGGCGGTGCTGCGGAAGCAGGATTCAGCTCAGCGCCTCTATTACTCCATCGTCAACACTTTCTTGGGCCGGATGTGTTTATCGGGGGACATCCACGATTTGAACGATTCACAGTGGCGCATCGCCACCGAAGGAATAGAGTTTTACCGCAAAATCAGCCCGGTCATCAAGAAAGGTTTTTCCTACCGCTTTGGCCCAGTGGTGTCAAGTTACCGCCATCCTGAGGGATGGCAGGTGGTCTTCCGGGTGGCGGCTGATCGGAACAAGGCGCTGGCAGTTGTCCATTCCTTTGCCAGAGATGACCGGGAACCGATCCGGATTCCAGTCCCTGAGGGCTTGGAGCTGGATGTGGAAGCGGTGTATGCTGAAAACCAGGCTGCCCCCGATCTCAAGGGTGGGGAAATCTTCTTCCCTTTGAGCGGCGATTTCCAAGCCATGGCGGTGCTGTTCAACACTCGCAGTGGCAGGTAAGCATGGTACAAGTCAGGCCGGCTGCCCGGCCGGGTGAAAGGAGTAGATAGAACCATGATGAACTGGTTGCCCATCATATTGATTGCGGCTGCGGCAATTTGCGGCGCCGCAGGCACGGCGCAGGCCAGTACGCCCGTGGATTATGCATCCCAGGCTTATCAGGAAATGATTGCCCGTTCTTTGATGAACCGCGGCAACAATTACCGGCTGAAGGCGGTAATGGAAAAAGCCCAGCGGGGTGAAGACGTCACCATTGCCTTTATCGGCGGATCGATCACTGAAGGTGCAGGCGCCAATCCGCAGCAGACCAACTGTTATGCTTATCTCACTTATGAACGGTTTAAAGAGATGTTTGCCCCGGGCGGCAGCAATGTGCACTTCATCAAGGCCGGGGTCGGCGGTACACCATCACAGCTGGGAGTGATCCGCTACGAGCGGGATGTGCTCCGCAGCGGCACTGTGCAGCCGGATCTGGTCGTAGTGGAATTTGCCGTCAACGACTGGGATGATGAAACCCAGGGTGTATGCTACGAGAGCCTGGTTCTGAAGATCCTGGAGGCTGAAAATCAGCCGGCAGTCATTCTGCTGTTCAATGTGTTCGAGAATGACTGGAACCTACAGGACCGCCTGGCACCGGTGGGGTGGCACTACAACCTGCCCATGGTCAGCGTCAAAGATGCCGTTGTGCCCCAGTTCAGGTTGAGCAAGGAGCAGGGGAATGTGATCACTAAAGCCGAGTTTTTTGCCGATCAGTATCATCCGACCAACGCCGGCCACCGCATTGTGGCTGACTGCCTGGCTTATCTGTTGGCGGAAGTGGCCCAAGCGGATCCCGATGCAGGCGACATCGATCTGAACAAGCCGCCCAAAATCGGTGACGCTTTCAAGAACATCAAGCTGCTTGACCGGAAGGAAAACACCGCTGTGGCCCAAATTGATCCGGGCGGATTCAGCCAGACAGATTTTGATGTGCAGCGGGCCATGTTTGACACCAACCTGACTGGTACGCCTCTCTTCCCCAACAACTGGATGCACAGTGCCAATTCTGGTGCGCAAAGCTTCAAGATGAAGATCACAAGCAAAAGCCTGATGCTGATCTTCAAGGATTCATGGAATCAGCAGTTCGGCAGGGCGGACGTGTATGTGGACGGGAAGTATGTGAAGACGCTGGATCCGCATATCATCAACTGGACGCACTGCCACCCGACACTGCTGTATTGGGAAGAGGAAGCTCGGGAACATGAGATTGAGATCAAGATGGCTCCGGGTGACGAAAGCAAGAGCTTCACGATTTTGGGCTTTGGCTATGTTGAGTAACCAACAGCAGTATAATGTACGAGTTTGAGCTCTATGGTTACACCACCAACTTGGCCCGGACGACGACGCAGTCGTGGGCGGGTACGACAGGGCTGAATCGTTCTTTGAAGATACCCAGCTCTTTGTGGGCCCAGCAGTCATATAGGGACAGGGCGACTCCTGACGCATAGGGCAGGCCCATGTCCCAGAATAACAGGGGAACTTCCCGCTGATGATCGCTGAGGTTGAAGAAACCAATGGCCAAGTCGCCGTTGGACAGGACCTTAACCAGCATGAACACTTCATCCGAATGGAACCACTGAGGTTCGGGCTTGATGCGGTATGCACCCCGGCATTCCACATCCTGGTTGATGGCAATCAGATCTCGGTTAAGGAGGATGTCCTTGGTGGCTTGATTGGCTGTCCTGATATCGCAGCCGATCATCAAGGGCGAGCCCATCATGCACCAGAGGGAGAAATGGGTTTTATACTCACTGTCGGTGCAGCCGCGGCGCCCGGCAGAGATAAAGCCGCTGTTGCTTCCGCCGTACATGCCGACAACCAACATGTCCATATCGTTATGGCAGTATGTTCCTGTGTAGCGCCCCTTGTCCAATTGGGACAGGGCGATGTTCTTGATGGACTCCCAGGAATCTTGGATGTCGCTGGTGGAGCGGTACATATGGGCTCCCGATTCCCGAATCCAATGATAGACGTTGTCTGCACCCCAGTTGCAGGCGGAGAACAGGATATCCCGGCCGCAGTTGCGCAGGGCAAGGTTCATCCTTTTGTAGAGCAGTTCGCCGGAAACATTCCTCGGCTTGAAGCAGTAATCGTACTTGAGATAGTCAACTCCCCATTCGGCAAACAGCCTGGCATCCTGGAACTCATGCTCAAAGCTGCCGGGATAGCCCGCACAGGTATGGGTGCCGGCACAGGAATAGATGCCGAATTTCAGTCCTTTGGAGTGGATGTAATCAGCCAGCGCTTTCATACCGCTCGGGAACTTGTTGGGATCGGGGACCAGGTTGCCGTTGGCATCCCGCTCTCTCTTGCTCCAGCAGTCGTCGATGACGATGTACTCATAACCAGCGTCTTTATACCCGTCAGTGACAAAGACATCGGCGATCTGGCGGATGAGTTCTTCATTGATATCCCAGGTGAAGGTGTTCCAGGAGTTCCAGCCCATCGGTGGTGTCATGCCGAGCACTTTACTCATGTTTCCCTCTCCTTTCCGATACTGCATGGTATGGTGAGCGGACAGCGGGAATGACAGCCGCCCAATCTATATTTCGTCCATGGCCGGTCAAGTCCTGCTTAAATGGGAAGCCAGGCCAGCTGGAAGGTGGCTGGCAGGAAGAACTGAACATGGATATACAAAATTGAATGGGAGTGGTGAGGATGGGTGTACTAAAGGTAGAGGACAACCGGATTGTGTTTCAGCGCCGGGGTGAGATTGCCGTATTGGAACCGTACGGCCCGGATGTGCTGCGTTTCCGGGCTTCTCCCAGCGGCAGATTGTGGGATCAGGACTGGACACTGCTGCCTGCGCAGCCGTCACCATGCCAGATCGAACTGCTTGACCACAAAGCAGTGATTAAGAACGGCAAGATTGCCGCGGAAATATACTCAAACGGCCGGGTGGTTTACTTCAAAGACGGCCGTCAGATCTTGGCGGAACGTTCGGAGATGGCTTTTTACATGGGATACCGGGACTACCGCCATGTAGGCGGGGACAACCACCGGGCGACAGTGATCTTCGAGCCCAATCCTGGGGAACATTTCTATGGACTGGGGCAGGAGCAGAACGATCTCTTCGACCTGAAAGGTTCAGCCAGCCAGCTGCTGCACAAGAACACCAAGTCGGCCATACCATTTGTCTATTCCTCCAAGGGATATGGATTCTTGTGGAACAATCCGTCCATCGGCCGCTGTGAGCTGACGCAGAACCACACTCTGTGGGAAGCCAACTGTACCAAGCAGGTGGACTATCTGGTGCTGGTGGGTGACACCCCTGCGGCCGTGATGCAGAAGTACGGTGTGCTGACTGGGTTTGCACCTAGGTTTCCCCGGTGGGCCTCGGGATTCTGGCAGTCGCGGCTGCGCTATGAGACACAGGCTGATGTGCTCAAGGTCGCCAGGGAATACAAAAACCGGGGAATCCCTCTGGCGGCCATTATCATTGACTACTTCCACTGGACGGAGCAGGGTGACTGGAAGTTTGATCCTGCTTGCTGGCCTGATCCGGAAGCTATGTGCCGGGAACTGCGGGAAATGGGGATTAGGCCTATTGTCTCGGTTTGGCCGACCATCAATCCGGCAAGCGAGAACTATCATTACATGGATGAAAGGAACATGCTGGTCCGGACGGAGCGGGGGATTGCCGGCATCTTTCCGTTCTACGGCGACCAGACCTATATCGATCCCATGAATCCGGAGACCAGGGAGTATGTTTGGTCCCGGATCAAGGAGAACTATTACAGGAAGGGTATCCAATCTTTCTGGCTTGATGAGGCGGAGCCGGAAATCAAGCCGGTGCATTTTGACAATCTCCGTTTCTACCTTGGCAATGGTGAAGAGGTAGGCCTCCTCTACCCCTTTTATTACAACAAGCTGTTTTATGACGGGTTGAGGCAGATGGGGGAGGACGAGATTGTCTCTTTGACTCGTGCCGGTTGGATCGGTATCCAGCGCCTGGGTGCCCTGGTGTGGTCCGGGGACATCCCATCCACGTTTGATGCTCTGCGGATGAGCGTGAAGACCGGCTTAAACATGGCCATGTGCGGTATTCCTTGGTGGAACAGCGACATTGGCGGCTTCTGGGGCGGCGATATTGAGAGCGACTATTTCCGGGAGCTGATTGTCCGCTGGTTCCAGTTCGGCCTGTTCTGCCCCGTGATGCGGCTGCACGGCGCCAGGAAACGTACGAAGGAACAAGGGCCGCGCCCGGCGGGGGTGAAGGAGCCGACTGGCGGCCCCAACGAGATCTGGAGTTTTGGCGACAGGGCATACACTGTTCTGCGCCGCCTGATCGGCATCCGGGAACGGCTGCGCCCCTACATTCACAAGTACATGGATATTGCCAGTCAAACGGGAGCTCCCCTGATGCGCCCCATGTTCTTTGAATACCCCGGAGATGAAGTCTGCTATACCCTGGATGACCAATACATGTTTGGCGCCGATATCTTGTTTGCGCCCATCGTCAACCAGGGGCAGACGGAGCGGACCGTTTATCTGCCGGATGGGGAATGGATCAATGTGAATGATCGGCAGGTTTATCAAGGTGGTAAGTTTGTTACAGCCCATGCCGAGCTGGAACAGTTCATTGCTTTTGTTAAAAAAGGCAGCGAGTGGCTGGCTGTGTTTGAATAATGGTAGACAGGAGGATGGCCGATGGGCAGAACTGCTGCGCAGACACCACCTATGGGATGGAACAGCTGGGACTGTTACGGGGCAAGTGTCCGGGAAGACGAGGTGCGGGGCAATGCTGAATACATGGCAGCCCATCTCAAGCGGTTCGGTTGGGAATATGTGATAGTGGATATTCAATGGTTTGAACCCAATGCCAAGAGCGATCAGTACAATCCCCATGCCCCGCTGGTGATGGATGAATATTCCCGTTTGATGCCGGCGGAGAACCGCTTCCCCAGTGCTGCGGGGGGCAAAGGGTTCAAACCATTGGCGGACTATGTCCACAGCCTTGGGCTTAAGTTTGGCATTCACATTCTGCGGGGAATTCCCCGGCAGGCTGTGGCCGCCAACACACCTATCCTAGGGACGGATTACCGGGCGGCGGATATCGCTGACACTGCCAGCACCTGTGCCTGGAACACGGACATGTACGGGGTGGACCCGGCCAAACCAGGCTCCCAGGAGTACTACAACTCCCTGTTTCAGCTCTATGCCCAGTGGGGTGTGGACTATGTGAAGGTTGATGATATCGCTGCGCCGGCTTATCATCAGGGCGAGGTCGAGCTGATCCGCAGGGCCATCGACAGCTGCGGCCGGGAGATGGTGCTCAGCCTTTCGCCTGGGCCTACGCCCTTGTCTGCGGCGGAACATGTATCGAAGTGGGCCAACATGTGGCGGATGACCAATGATTTCTGGGACCGCTGGGAGGATTTGCTGGCCATGTTCGGATATGCCGATGCCTGGAGCAGGTATATCGGGCCGGGGCACTGGCCGGACGCGGACATGCTGCCTTTGGGCCGGATCGGTATCCGGAGCGCCTGGGGAGATCGGTACACGCGCTTTACCAAGGATGAACAAGTGACGCTGATGTCCTTGTGGGCGATCATCCGCTCACCCTTGATGTTCGGTGGGGATCTGCGGTTCAACGATGAATGGACGACAGCGCTGATCACCAATGAGGAAGTGCTGCGCATCACGAAGCACAGCAGCGGCAACCGGCAGCTGTACCGGGAAGGGGATGCCGCGGCCTGGACAGCTGTTGGGGAAGACGGTAGTGTCTATCTGGCCCATTTCAACCTCGGCCAGACGGAGGGCACAATCGCGACGGAACTTTCCCAGTTAGGCTTGTCCGGGAAATACCAGGTGCGGGATTTGTGGGCTTGTAGGGACTTAGGTAGTGTGGATCAGTGGGTTGTGACTGCGGTGCCGGCTCACGGTGCGCGGCTGCTGCAGCTGAGGGAAGAGTCTCAGGCCTGTTACTGACAAGCAGCAGGCCTGAGCTCTTTACTGACCGCTGGAGGGGTACAACCGCTTTTTCTCTCTTTGTTCTTCCAGAATCTGCTGCAGGACCAGCTCGACTACCGCCGATTCGGGGGTGCGGTAGGCTTCATTGGCCAAATTCCTGGTTTCAAGCGGATCTTTGGTTAAATTGTACATTTCGAACTGATCGGCAGAGTCTTTGGGTTCCAGAAAGTCGAGCCGGCAGCCCAAATTGAAGGTGGCCTTGACCTGGCCGCGGTAAGGATATTGATCGTTTCGGCCGGGTATTTCCTTGAATTGTGGATTGGTGAAATAGCGGGAGTATTTCCAAACTTCATTGGTGCCGCCTTCGCCGGTGGGCAAAACAGCGATCACGGTTTCGATGGAGTTCGGCTGACGCACAGCTGGATACGGCAGCCCGGAAAGGCCGACTTGATTAAGGCCTTTAGTGGCATTGTCGTCGGTCATGAAGTAAACTGGCTCATCAGCCCGGGGCACCTCCTGCATGCCCAGGACCAAGGCTGTCAGATCGCGGCCTACCAATGGGCGGACCTCAGTATGATCCCTCTGCAGGACATTCTGCAGTTGTTCAGCATTGAGGCCTGCCAATCCCAGCAGAGTCGGCAGCAGGTCAACGTGGCTGGTCAGCATCTCAGTGGTTTGCGGTTCGGCAAAGAGGACGGGATTGTGGATTACCAGCGGTACGTGAATTGTCTCTTCATAGGCTTGATACCACTTTTGGAACAGTCCTCCGTGAGCTCCCAACAGTTCGCCGTGATCCGAGGTGAAGACAACGATGGTGTTTTCATAGAATGAAGACTGCTGCAGTGCGTCAAGGACAGCGCTGATCTGCCGATCCACTTCCAGCTGTAGGCTGTAGTAGAGCTGCCGGTAGAAGAGTGTGTCGGTCAGCGGCTGCAGTGCCAATGGGTAGATGCGCTTGTAGCTCAACTGGGCGGAAGGCTTGGTGGCCAGGGACTCGGTCGCGGTTGGGGCCGGCATGATGTAAGGAACAGACGGGTCAACCCGAAACGCGAATTGATCTGACTGCTGGCTGGCGGCGCCGTAGAGAGCAATGTCATGGGGATTGACAAAGGAACTGACAATCAGCCATGGCTTTTCTGGTTTTTGCTGATCAAGCTGCCTGATCAGCTCGATGGTCTGCTGGGCGTAGGCCACATCTCTGCCGCTCACGCCGGTGCTGGCGGAAGATCCGGAGTTCCTTGGGTTGGTACCGTGGGGTTCAGGCCCGATCCAGCCGTCAAAGCCAAAGCTGTCGAGGACGTTGGCCTGTTCATACAGGTGCTCGTGCTCTGGTACTGGTTCGCCGCTGCTCGGGTTGTAAGACAGGAATGCACTGTGAGTGCCGGGTACGGTGATATCGGCGTTTGATGCGTGCCATTTGCCTTTCCAATAAGTTTGGTAGCCGGCAGCGCGGAAATAGTCGCCGATGGTGGGCACGGTGTTGGGATCAAGCCAGAACATGTCGGGATCGTACGCGGATTTGGCGATGCCGTTTGTTTGGGAAACGCCGTGAAGCGATGGGTACTGCCCTGTGTAAAGGGTCGTGCGGCTTGGGGCACAAGCTGTGCTTCCGGTGTAGTGATTCTTAAACTCAAGACCTTTGGCCCTCAAAGTTTCATATGCTTTAAGGTAGGTCCTGCGCCAGCTTGTCAGTTCGGGCGATTCATAGACCACGGGATAGCGCTGTTGATCGACCATGATGATCAAGAAGTTGGGTCTGCTGCCTGCGAGTCGGGCGGCAAGGGGGCCGACTGCCTGTGGTTGAGTCGTTCTCTTGCTCATTTGTTTTCGCCTCCAAAAAGAGTGTGCTAGATCAATATATGTAGCTGGCGCGAGTAGTGACCCTGGCCTTGGGCAGGAGCGTGGAGGAGCAGGGGCGCATGAGAGGGCGCTTGAGTGTTCGCCAAAATTATGGTAATATCAAATTACATAATAGGTTACTAAATAATTCTGGAGGTGGCGGATTATGCCATGGCATCCGGGCTTGTCGGTAGGCATAGAACTGATTGACGAGCAGCACAAGGAGCTGTTCAGGAGGGCGGACATGCTCTTTGAAGCCGGCAGGAAGGGACATGCCAAGGAGTACATAGGCGAGCTTTTGGCGTTCCTTGACGGTTATACGAAACAGCACTTCAGAGATGAAGAAGCATACATGCTCAGCGTCGGCTTCCCGGAATATGAGGAACACAAACAAATCCACGCAGGCTTTGTCCAGAAACTGCAGGAACTGCGGAAGGATTATGACACGTCGGGCGGGAACCTTATGGTGATCGTGAGTGCGAATCAGTTGGTCGTTGACTGGCTGACTCGGCATGTTTCTAACATGGACAGGCGAGTCGGTGATTTTGCCCGGCAGCAGCAAAAATAATGGAGGTGCGGATCTATGCCTTGGCATCAGGGTTTGTCTGTAGGTATTGAGCTGATTGATGAACAGCACCAGGAGTGGTTCAAAAAAGCGGAAGCGCTCTTTGACGCGGGGAAGAAAGGGCAGGCCAAAGAGTATGTCGGTGAACTGCTGCAGTTCCTCGACAGCTATACCAAGAAGCACTTCAAGGACGAAGAGGACTTCATGGCCAGCATTGGTTACCCGGAGCTTGCGGAACAGAAAACAGCCCACGCCGCCTTTGTCCGGCAGCTTGAGAAAGTGCGCAGGGATTATGAAACTTCCGGCGGCAATTTGAAAGTAATCATTGAAGCCAATCAATTGGTGATCGACTGGCTGACAAAGCATATTTCCAACATGGACCGGAAGATCGGTGAGTATACCCGCCGGGAGAAGTAATAACACACTGTGGACAGGGTGCGCCTCCAGCTGCTGGGTTTGCGGCATTGGGAGGCGCTTTTTATATTGTATCTTTTGAAAATAGCATTGATTAATTGACTAAAATAAGGTAAAATTGTTACGCAAGGGTAAATTCTGGAAAAATGATTTGGGGAGGTGAATTTGCAGCCTTCGATTTTAAGCTGCGAATTTGGAAACCGGTTTCAATGGTTATTATTGCTGCTAGGAGCGTTGTGGTCTGAGTCTGGGATGATTGTTTTCTGGTTCATCATGCTCGGAGGTGGAAAACAAAGTGAAAAGAGCGCTGTATTTCTTGGTGCTGCTTTTAGTTGTTTCGCTAACCACAGGTTGTTTGGGCTTCTTTAAGAAAACCTACAGTGTGCAAGTGACATGGAACAGCGAGCACGGCGATGTTGCGCTGCCGGCGGGCCTTGACAAGGTCAAAGAGGGGACTATGATCACTCTTGAAGCCAAGCCTAAAGCAGGTTGGTACTTCCAGGAGTGGAGCGGTGAAGGCCTCACTGAGGCGCAAAAGACAGAGAATCCTCTTAAGATCGTTGTCAAGCAGAACTTGGAGCTAGAGGCGATTTTTGCTGAAATCACAGTGACATACAAGTTGGATGTACAGTTTGACTCCACCAAAGGCACAGTGGAAGGTATGCCGGCAGACCCGGACAATATTATTCCTGGAACTAAAGTGACGCTGAGGGCTGTCCCTGCTGACGGCTATAGGTTTGGCCAATGGGATGGCGATGTTCCGGCGAATCAGGTCAATCAGGACTGTGTGCAGATTACAGTGGACGGTGACAAGAGCATTACTTTGACCTTTATTGATGCGCCTAATCCGGATCTGGTGGTTCATGATACCAGTTTTGAAACCGGTTCTGATGGTTGGGGTCCGCGGGGCTCGACGACTGTCGAGCGGGTGAAGGAATTTGCACGGACTGGCCAGTACAGCATCAAGGTTACTCCTTCTTCGGAACCAGACGTCTGGAATGGAGGAACGTGGGTAAATCTGTTCAGTGATGTCGAGAAAGGTAAGACATATGTGTTCAGCGGTTGGGTTTACCATGCTGAAAGCGAACCGAAGAGGGTAATCATGCAGCTGCAGTATAATGACGGCCAAGAACAATATAAATGGTTAAAGGATATTGATGGGATACCGGGTGGAGTTTGGACAAGGTTCGAGGCTGAGTTCACTATTCCCGAAAACCTTACCGGCAGTTATGTCTATTTGTACTTCGAGCCGCACGAACAAGCCAAGAATACACTGGTGTATTATGTGGACGACGTACTGGTTATGGAAAAGGAATAGCTGGCAGAATCCAGCAGTTAGGAATCCATGGGGGTGATTAAGATTAACAGTTTTAGAAATGTATTGTATCTGTTGGTTTTGGTGTTGGTGTTTGCGTTGGCGGCCGGCTGTGCTGGGGACGGGCCTGCCGAAGGCCAGGCTGCTTCCGGGCCGCAGGCGGCATATATTCTCCAAGAGAACTTTGACCAAGGGTATTTGAACCTGTGGACTGGTGTCAATACGGATGTGCAAATCAGTACCGCATTTGCCAGATCCGGCCAGTACAGTGCCCAGGTGACCACCAGGGGAGCAGGCTGGAACAGGTTTGAGTACAATTTCGCTGGTATGCTCGAAGCTGGGAAGACTTATGAGTTCACTGTCTGGATTTATCATGAAGCCGGTCAGGACTTGGAGTTCCACTTGGCCAGGAAGATTGGGGATAATTACGCGTGGCTGGGCGGCAACGTGGTGATTCCAAACAAGCAGTGGACGCCAATCACCAATACGTATGTGGTCGATGCTCATACCGATGAGTGGACATTCTTTGTCGAGGTCTACGTGGAGGGTGTTGTCTACTACGTAGACGATATTTCCGTAAAGTTGGCTGAGTAGGACAGCTCAAAACAGCCGGGGCGGTACAAGGAGCGATTCCTTGTACCGCCCTGGTTTTTATGTGTCGCAGTATATGGGGGTGGTACAGGGGACGGTTCCTTGTACCACCCTTTCTGCGACGCTGTTTTCTGCATTGTAAGTTGCCTGACTTGGGTGGTATAAGAAACCGTTCCCTTCACTACACCTTTGCTTACGCTATTTCGAGCATTGTAAGTTGCCTAGCTGGGGTGGTACAAGGAACCGTCCCCTGTACCACTATCCGAAAAGGAATTGTGCTGGCTAAGTCTAAAAATAGGTAATGGTCAGAACAACAACTTGCTGCGAGGAGGAACGACATTGGCAGATCAGTACGGAAAATATCAGCGGGAATGGGTCGAGCTTGCGCCCTATTGGATCGAAGTATCTCGGCAGGGTGGAGACGTATCGCGCAAGGGCATGCTAGATGCGTATATGCTCGAAGCATGCGGGGACGTGTCAGGTTTACGAATCCTCGACAGCGGCTGCGGAGAAGGGCGTTTTGCCAGGATCCTTGCTGCAAAAGGAGCTCAGTATATACTCGGCGTGGACAACTGCCCAACGATGATTGAGGCTGCCCGCCAACTGCAGTCGAGCAAAGAGGAGTATATACTCGGAGACGTGCAGGTACTGGACTTCATCGAGAATGACAGCTTTGATCTGGCCGTTTCTTATCTCAATCACTGCGATCTTCCGGACTTTGAGGCCAATGTCCGCGAGGTGTTCAGGGTGCTTAAAAATGAAGGCCGTTTCGTTATCGCCAATGTCCACCCCATGCGTTCGGCGACAGGCAAATGGTGCCGAACACCCGACGGTGCAAAAATGCATGTGGTTGTGGACAACTACTTTGATGAAGGCGAGAGGCCGGCAAAGATGATGGGAGTGGTAGTCACCAACTTCCACAGAACACTTGCTACATATGTCCGCGGATTCCTAAAGGCAGGGTTTGTGCTTGAAGACTTGATCGAACCGACCGTTTCACCTGAAGCACGGGTACAGTTTCCCGAGCTTGATGACGAGATGAGAGTCCCGAATTTTATCATTTACATTCTTAGAAAGAATGCAGCAGCCGGCTAAAATGAAAGGACGGTTCTTTGCCCACTTCTTTGCGCGACAAAGAACCGTCCCTAAATCCAACTAAGCCCTAAATCCAACCTCTCAGTCTCATCGCATCGGCGATGCGCTTGATGGAAACCATGTACGCAGCCGTGCGCATGTCGACCTTGTGTTCTTCTTTTAGATTCCAGATCTCGTCAAAGGCTCTGTACATCAACGATCTTTGTTTTGCTTGGACTTCTTCAAAGCTCCAGGTGTATCCCATGAGATTCTGGACCCATTCAAAGTAGGAAACAATTACGCCCCCGCTGTTTGCCAAGATGTCCGGCATGATCAAGGAGCCTTTTTCATTGAGGATCTGCTCCGCCTCCGGTGTGGTCGGCCCATTTGCTCCTTCAGCCACGATCTTTGCCTTCACACTGGCTGCATTTTGCTCCGTGATGACATTTTCCAAAGCGCAGGGCAGCAAGATATCAGCATCCCAGGTAATGATTTCGTTGGTCGGAAACTCAAGCTCCGCTCCAGGGAATCCTTTGATTCCATTGTTTGCACTGGCGTACTCCATCAAAGCATCGATATCAAGGCCGCTGCTGTTATACAATCCTACACTGCTGGATGCAACCGCCACAACTTTCGCACCGTACTCTGCTATATATTTCGCTGCATATGAACCGACATTACCAAATCCCTGGACGGCGACCCTTGCTCCTTCCAGTTTTAGGCCAATTCTTTCTGCAGCGCGCCTGGCAATCAACGCAACGCCGTATCCCGTGGCTTCAGTCCTGGCTAACGAACCGTGATACGCAATAGGCTTGCCGGTAAACACTCCCGGTGCAAATTTACCGGTCACTTTCTGGTATTCATCAACCATCCAAGCCATAATCTGGCCGTTGGTGCCTACGTCCGGGGCAGGGATGTCCACTTTTTCACCAATAATCGGGGCAATCGCCCTGGCGTAGCCTCTGGCCAGCCTCTCCAATTCGCCTTGGGAAAGCGCACGGGGATCGACAACCACGCCGCCTTTGCCACCACCGTATGGCAAGCCCACAACCCCACATTTGAAGGTCATCCACATAGACAGCGCTTTGACTTCATCTACTGTTACGCCCGGATGAAAGCGAATTCCGCCTTTGAACGGGCCGACAGCGTTGTTGTGCTGTGATCGGTAACCAACAAACGTTTTCACCGAGCCATCATCCATTGTTACCGGAATCGTAACCTCTATGGTATGCATGGGCTGCTTCAGGATTTCGTAGACAGCCGGTTCCGCCCCAAGCTTGTCACAGGCGGCCTTAATCTGTTTCTGGGCGTTCGCAAAAGGATTTAGAGTTTGCGACATAGGTAACCCCCGTTTCCTGACAGATGGTTTACGAAAATGGTTTTTCCCATTATAACACACGGCAAAATGGGGATCTAGAATTTTTGGGTTAAATGTGATAAGAAAGTTTTACTTCATAAAAAAGAAAAAAGGTTGTTAGAGGATTTGTTAACAAATACGTTTTGCAGCAAAAAGGGCAAGGTATGAGGGCAGGGTTTGCGCTTGTAAGTGCGAAATTGAATAATAAATGCCAGATTGAGGATAACGAAGGAGGCCTAAAATTGGACAACCGCATTCAAGGCGTGGTCGTGGCTGCTGTAACGCCGTTTGCAGAGGGTTCGCATCAAATCAATTTCAACGTATTCGCAGACTATCTTGAGTTTTTAATCAATAAGAATGTGAATGGGTTCTTCATTGCCGGTACGACAGGGGAAGGTTTGCTGCTCAGTGTGGAAGAACGGGCTGAGCTGTTTGCGGCGGCAGCCAACACGGTGAAGAACCGGGCTGCCATCCTGGCCCATGTGGGCGATGTTTCCACCGATAACGCCGTAAACTTGGCCAAACACGCCCAGGCTGTGGGAATTGAGGCCGTTTCGGTAGTGCTGCCTTATTTCTATCCCTTGGATGATCAAGCTATATATGCGCATTTTGCCAGAATCGCCGCCAGCGTTCCGGATGTGGCGGTCTATGCCTATAACATTCCGGGCAATACTGTAAACAATCTAAGCGCAGGCCTTTATCAGCGCATGGCCGAAGAGATTCCGAACTTTGCTGGTGTGAAGACCAGCAGCCCGGATTTGATGCTGCTCAAAGACTATATTTATGCCGGCGGCGCAAAATGTTCTGTGCTTGTTGGGTGTGATGGATTGGATTTGCCGGGGCTGGTATGCGGTGCGCAGGGTTTGGTTTCCGGCAACAGCTCAGCTTTTCCAGAGCCGTTTGTACGTTTGTATGCCGCGGTCCGGCGTGGTGATTTGGATGAAGGAAGAAGAATGCAGAAATGCATTGATGAACTGAGGGCTATCACCCGTGACGGCAGGTATCTGGCGATCTTCAAAGAAGCTTTGGCCTTGCGCGGGCTGCCGGTGGGTGGTGTCAGAGGCGCCTTGCGGGGCTTGAATGCTGATGAGCTTGGGAATCTGAAAGCAGAGCTTGGTGCGTGGGCACTGCGCTGGCAGATTGAGCTCAAATAAGGTGTCGATTCCTAACCTTGACGCTTATAAAATTTTTGGTTAGCATTGAGGTAGCGAAGTCATAGTGAAGTCCTGTAAAAGGAAGGAAGTTCCCGTGAGCAAACCGCTGTTGAGCCTGGTCAACTTGAATAAATACTTTGGTGATTTTCACGTGTTGAAGGATATAACTCTTGACATTGACAGAGGGGAGTTCCTCACACTTCTGGGCCCTTCGGGCTGCGGCAAGACGACGCTGCTCCGGTGTATTGCCGGCTTGGAAGCAATTGATTCAGGGGACATCCTGCTCAACGGTGAGTCGATTAAGGATCTGGCGCCCAACAAGCGGAACGTGAACACTGTGTTCCAGAATTACGCCCTCTTTCCTCATTTCACTGTCTATGACAATATCTGCTACGGGCCGCGGGTGAAGCGGACGTTGAGTGAGGGTGAGCTCAAGCAAAAGGTGCGGGAGGTCTTGGAACTGGTGCAGATGGCTGGCTATGAAAACCGCATGCCCCACCAGCTGTCCGGCGGGCAGCGGCAGCGGATTGCCATAGCCAGGGCTTTGATTAACCAGCCGGATATCCTGCTTTTGGATGAGCCTTTGGGGGCACTTGATCTCAAATTGCGGAAGCACATGCAGACAGAACTGCTGCAGCTGCAGAAAGTTACAGGAACCACTTTCGTCTACGTGACCCATGATCAGGATGAAGCACTGAACATGTCCGACCGCATTGTGGTGATCAACCAAGGTGAAGTGCAGCAGCTCGGTACTCCCCGGGAGATCTACAACAACCCACGGAACCTTTTTGTGACGGAGTTCATCGGCGACCGGAACATTTTACAGGTGGAAGTCCTTGAGCCTGGGGAAGGCACTGTCAAGGTGATGCTGGGCGGCCAGGTGGTGGAGGCCAGAAGTGCCGGGTCTGGCCTAACGGCTGGGGACAAAGCAGTTTTGGCTGTTCACAAAGACAAGATGCGCGTTGCCTGTGAACCTGGCCCGAATTCGCTGGTTGCGAAGGCCTTGTCCATCCATTATGCTGGCTCTCAGATTCGGCTGGAACTAGCGGTGGGGCAGGATATGGAGACTGGCTGGGTTAAGCTGACCGTCATCTTGTATCAGCAAAGTGACTGTGAGTGCGAGCCGGGGGACTCTGTGTGGGTGTCTTGGGATGCGGACGGGGCAGTGCTGCTGCCGCTGGAACCGGGCTGGCAAGGGAGTGTGCTGGTATGAAGGGCGGTATAAGTGCCAAGGCCGGCGGCGCTGGAGGCGCCAAGCGGGGTGGCTTGGAAGCCTTACGCCAGAATGTGCTCGCTTTTCCCATCCTGGCTTGGTTTGGGCTGTTCGTGGGTATCCCCATGGTATACGTCGTGGTGGTCAGTTTTTTAACCAGAGATGATTTGGGGAACATCGTCTGGCAGTTTACGCTGGACAATTACCGCAGGATCGCCGATCCGGTTTATCTGAGGATCTTTGCCAATTCGTTCCTGCTGGCCTTTCTCACCGGGGTTGTCACGCTGCTGGTTGGCTACCCGGTGGCATATACCACGGCGCGGTTGGAGCCGAAGCGGCGCAATCTGGCCATCGGCTTGATTATCCTTCCTTTCTGGATCTCCAGCTTGCTGAGGACATACGGCTGGGTGATCCTGCTGGGTAACTGGGGAATCATCAACAATGTTTTGACAGCGCTTGGGCTGATTGATCAGCCGCTGCAGCTGATGTATAAGTTCGGCACGACTTTGGTGGGAACAGCCTATATGCTGATTCCTTTCATGATCATCGCTATTTACAATTCCGTGGATAAGCTGGATAAGTCACTGCTTGAAGCCTCCTACGATCTGGGGGCCGGCAGGTGGCAGACATTTTTTAAGATTGTACTGCCTTTGACAATTCCAGGGATTGCCGGTGGATTCACGCTGGTCTTTATCCCCGCCTTGGGCTTGTACTTCATTTCCGACCTGTTGGGCGGCGGGCAAACAGTCTTCCTCGGCAATTTGATCCACACTCTGGTCAACAGAGGCCGGAACCGGCCGCTGGCAGCAGCGTTTTCCGTGGGCATGATCGTGATGGTGATCCTGGTGGTGGCCATCTGCAGCCGGGTGACGAGGAGCAAAAGGGAAGGGTTTTTGCTATGAAGGCTAGGGTCAATCGGTGGCAAATCATCTATTTGTCGGTGTTTTTTGTCGTACTGTACCTGCCGGTGCTGAGTGTGATTCTATATTCGTTCAACGCCAATGCTTCGACGGCGAAATGGACCGGCTGGACCTTGGACTGGTACCGGCAGCTGTTCAATGACCGGGTTATTGGCCAGGCATTTGTGATCAGCATCGAAGTGGCGGTTTTGACAGCCATCGTTTCCGCTGTGCTGGGCACCGCCGCTGCGGTCATTTCTTTATCCCTTACGGAACGCATGAAAAAGGCGGTGCAGTGGGTGATGCTCCTGCCGCTTCTTGTGCCTGAAGTTGCCCTCGGTGTGTCGCTTTTGATGTTTTTCAACGCCTTGAGGCTTCCATTTGGGCACTTGACACTGGTTTTGTCCCATTCGCTCTTTTGTGTGCCCTATGTGTATGTGATGGTGCGCCTGCGCCTTGCGGAAATCGATCGGGAAATTATCGAATCGGCGCGGGATTTGGGAGCGACGAAGTGGCAGGCGATCCGGACGATCGTTTTGCCGCTGGTTATGCCGTCGATCATCACGTCGGCGCTTTTGGCGATCGCCATGTCTTTGGACGATGTTGTCATTTCAACTTATATGTCTGGGCCGCGGGCGACTACACTTCCTGTGCACATTTTCTCCATGATGCGGGTGGGGGTGACGCCAAAGGTCAACGCACTTTGTACCTTGATCTTACTCGGCACGTTTCTCATAATAGGGTTAAATCAATTTGTAAATATAAAAAGCAAACCAAAGGGGGTTGTCTAATTGAAGAAATCTAATTATATCACGATGGGAATTCTGTTGATCGCTGTATTGGTTTTTATCGTGATGACCAGCACCAGGGACAAAGGTGAGGAGATTAACCTGATGACTTGGGGCGGTGACTTCATCCCCAGGGTGATCATTGATGAGTTCACCAAGGAAACCGGCATCAAAGTCAATTATAAAGAAGTTACATCCAACGAAGACATGCAGTCGCTTCTGGAAGCCAATCCGGATCAGTATGATCTGGCGGTGGTCACTGATTACATGGTGGATATTCTGCGGCAGAACGGCATGCTGGAGAAGCTGGACAAGTCCAAGGTCCCAAATGTCAAGAACGTGAATCCGGTATATCAAGGGAACTACTATGATCCGAACAACGAGTACTCAATTCCATATGCTGTGTCCACATCATTCTTGCTGGTGAACCCCGAAGCAGTCGCGGCGCTGGGGGCGCATCCGATTACCAGCTATAAAGATCTGTGGCAGCCGGAACTTAAGAACAAAATTGTGCTGATCGACTGGTCGGTGGAGATTATCGGGCTGGTGCTGAAGTCGTTAGGATATGAGTACAACGAAACTGACCCGGTGAAAGTGGCGCAGGCCAAGGAGAAGTTGTTTGAGCTTAAGCCCAACATTGTCCGGTTTGAGACCAACACGCCCGAGGATTCGCTGGTCAATGGTGAAGCCGTGGTAGGTTTCATGTACTCGAACCAGGCTGTGAAGGGGCAGGCAGCCAATCCGAAACTGCAGCCGGTGTTTCCTGAAGAAGGTTTCCCCATTTACATCGATTCATGGGTGATGTCCAAGCAGGCACCGCATAAAGATGCTGCGTACAAGTTCTTGAACTTCATCTTGCAGCCGGAAACAGCTGCCCGTATTGCGGAAATGACCAAGTTCACCAGCCCCAACAAGGCGGCGGAGCCGTATTTGTCGGACGAGTTCAGGAACAATCCAATGCTGAACCTTCCGGATGAAGTGGCCGAGAACACCAGCTTCTACATCGGTGTGGAAAAGGTGTTGGAAGAGTATGAGCATATTTACTCCGAGTTCAAGCTGAGATAAGCGCGGAGCGGGTGATCACGGGGGTGGTACAGGGGACGGTTCCTTGTACCACCCCCTTTGTTACACTGTTTTCAGTACTGTAGGCCGTTTAGCTGGGGTGGTACAAGGAACCGTCCCCTGTACCACTCTCTCTTTAAGCGAATTTGTAGCTGTCGTAGTCTCCAATAGGCTTGTAGCCTATCTTCTGATAGATACTGTTGGAGGTGGGGTTGGCCAGGTCGGTGAAGAGGGCGCAGAACTGATATCCAGAGTCCAACAGGTGCTGGCTTAGAGCGGCAACACAGCTGGTAGCGTATCCGCGGCAGCGCAGTTCTTTCGGTGTATAAACCAGATTGACCACGATGCCGCTGAGAGTCTTCCTGTTCGCCGCTGCCATGGACACTATTGCATTGTTATGCTCCCACAGATACAAAGCGCGATTGGCCACCAGCCGCTTGGCCATGTTCGCACAGGCTTCCAGGTCGGGTTCGTCAAAACCGGCGTCTCTTTGGAACTGTGCGACGGCAGCAATGATGAACTCAAGGTCTTTCTCCTCCGCAATCCGCAGTTTACCTTCGCCAATGACCTCGTGGTTCACTGCGCGCAGCTCATAGACGCGCATGTGCATATCGAGCTTTACCTGGCAGCCTGTCTGCTGCGCCCATAAGTCCGCAAACCGTGTGGCCAGTTCAGCTGGACCGATCACACCTGGTATGTTGATCTTATGATCCATAATTCCCTGGATGAGGTATTCCAGCGGCCCTGTTTCCACTTCCTGCGGGCTGAAGACGATCAGTTTTTCGGGAGGTGTCATCAGAGCTGCCAGAACCAAGCCTGCGTCATCCTGAACTGTGATCGCGGCCGCATCCGGATAGAGACTGGCTGCTTGCTGCAGCCGCAGGATAATGCCCAGCATCAGGTTATTTAGCGCTTCATTCTTTTCGAGATACGGCAGTGTTTCCTTTGCGAAGCTTCCGAACTGGCTGTGCAGCACAAAACGCACAAATATCCCTCCGTTCAGCCTTCAGTGGTTTCTCCATCTATTCCGTCCGGATTAGCCAGAATCCTGCATTGATTGGAAAATAGGGTGAAATTAGAGCTTGTCCAGCTTGCAGCTTCATGAAGGCTTTTTCCAGTGTACGGTGAATATATGAGGCAGAAACATGGTGGCAGGGGTGAACGAGAATTAAGCGGTACAAGGAACCGTCCCCTGTACCACCTGCATAGGGAGGAAGCTGCATGATCGATCGCAAGAGGTTGGTAGAAAGGCATAATCCGCAAATTCATGAGGTGGATCCTTTGGCCCCGCTGACAGTAGGCAACGGTGAGTTTGCGTTTACGGTAGATGCTACCGGATTGCAGACGTTTCCGGAAATATACAATATGGGAATACCCCTGTGCACCATGTCCAATTGGGGCTGGCACAGCTATCCCACTCCCAGCCATCTAGCCAGCCAGCAGCTGAAGCCGACCTATTACGATACCTACGGCCGCCAGGTGGGCTATTACACCAGCCCTGCCGGGCAGGAAGAGCTTTTTGATTGGCTGAGGATTAATCCCCACCGCTTTCATTTGGGGCAGATCGGCCTGGAGATGAGCCTGGCGGACGGTAACCGGGTGCAGCCGGGCGACCTCCACAGTCTCCGGCAAAACCTAGACTTGTGGAACGGCATCATTACCAGCCAATTCGAAGTAGAAGGCTCCCCTGTGCAAGTTACCACTGCCTGCCACCCCGCGCAGGATATGCTCCTCATTTCTGTGGTTTCACCTTTGATCGACGAAGGCAGGCTGCAGGTCAAAGTGGCCTTTCCATATGCTTCGCATCATACATCGGCTGCCGACTGGACCCAGCCGGACAGGCACAAGACCGTGGCGAGCCGCACTGGCGGCGCAACAGCCGACGGTACGTCCATCCAGTGGGTAAGGATGCTTGACGACACTGTTTACTACTGCACGGCACAATCGGCGTATCAAATGTTGGTTTCGCAGCTTGACCAGCATACATACACCCTTACAACCACGGAAGCTGGAAGCCCGATTGAGTTTGTGTGCCTGTTCTCACCGCAGCCGCCGCGGCAGCCGCTGCCGAAGTACGCGGAGGCTGTGGAAGCGGTAAGAGCATATTGGAATCAGTTTTGGCAGAACGGTGGGGCGATAGAGCTCTCCCACAGCCGGGATCCGCGGGCCAAAGAACTGGAGCGGCGGGTGGTCTTATCCCAGTATCTGACCGCTATCCAGTGCTCAGGAATACTGCCTCCGCAGGAAACAGGCCTAACCTGCAACAGTTGGTACGGGAAAGCCCATCTGGAAATGCACTTTTGGCATGCCGCCCATTTCGTGCTGTGGGGAAGGCCTGAAATGTTGGCCAAAAGCCTTTGGTGGTATGATTACATCATGCCCAAGGCCAAAAAACACGCCATTTTCCAAGGTTACCCCGGTGTGCGCTGGCCGAAGATGGTTGGGCCCAAAGGCATCGATTCGCCGTCGAAGGTAGCGCCGCTGTTGATTTGGCAGCAGCCTCATCCCATTGCATATGCTGAACTGTTGTACCGCTGCGATCCGAGCCCTGAGCTGTTGGAACGATACCGGGATATCGTCATGGAAAGTGCCGAATTCATGGCAGGCTTTGCTCATTATGATTCCAACAGCGGCCGTTATGTCGTGGGGCCGCCGGTGATCCCGGCTCAGGAATGCCACCGGGCAGTGGAGACACTCAATCCCACATATGAAGTGGAATACTGGCGGTTCGGACTGAAGGTAGCCCAAGAATGGCGGAAGCGGTTGGGATTGGAACCAGAGCCGCTTTGGGAGGAAATAATCGACAAGCTGGCCCCTCTGCCGCACCAGGATGGGGTTTACCTGGCTCATGAGCGGTGCCCCGGGACATTTACCGAGTATAACTATGATCACCCCTCGATGCTTTGCGCCTGCGGTGTGCTGCCGGGTGAACGGGCAGACCATGAACTGGTCCGCAACACACTGAAAACCGTGTTCAAAACCTGGAACTGGGATCGGGCCTGGGGTTGGGATTTCCCTGTTGCTGCCATGAGCGCCGCCAGGATTGGCGAGCCGGAAATGGCCATTGACGCCTTGTTTATCGATACCGTGAAAAACACATGGCTTCCCAACGGGCATAACTACCAGCGGCCGAATCTGCCGCTGTACCTGCCGGGGAACGGCGGCCTTTTGCTGGCTGCTGCGATGATGGCAGCCGGGTGGGACGGCTGCCCGCCGAAGCATGCCCCAGGATTCCCGCAGGACGGATCGTGGCAGGTTGAGGTAGAAGGAATTTTCCGTTACTGGTAGAACACGAAGTTGAACGGTAAAATGGTAACCTACAGGGAGGTAAGAGCCATGCAGAACAAGTATGATGAGTATTGGGAGAAGGTTAAGGAGTTTTTCTATTTCAAGCTGCTTGTTGGCCCAAAGATAGCAGAGATTGTCTATTTTGTCGGATTCGTATTGATTACAGTTTACGGTATCCGCGCGCTGATTTTTGTCGTTGGTGACCGCGGATACGGCCTGTCTTACCTTGTCTCCAGGTGGCAGCTGGCAGGCCTGATTTTGCTGCAGATACCGATTGCCCATGTTCTGTGGCGGATGTTGATAGAGGCGTTCATCGGGATCTTCAGGATTCTTGACAAGTTGGAAGCGGGAGACAGAGAATAGGGCAGGCAAAGGTTGAGTCGGGGGCGGTACAGGGGACGGTTCCTTGTACCGCCCCTGTGGTTCTCATGTTATTACGGCTGGGTAGCGAAAGGGAATAATCCGGTAAAAGGAAATACTAAGGCAACAGACCGAAAGGAGCATAAACCATGGAACAGTTTTTTGCACCAACAACACCAGAACGAGTGGGCATCGATTCCCAACACATTATTGATTTCATCGACGGACTGGAAAAAGAGGATGTCTGCATGCACAGTGTGCTGCTGATCCGGCACGGGAAACTGGCGGTGGAAGCATATTATGCTCCATATACAGCCGACACTTTGCACCGTATGTTTTCTGTCACCAAGAGCTTCACTTCCCTGGCTGTGGGGCTGCTGGCTGCCGAAGGCAGGCTCTCTTTGGAGGACCGCATCATCGATCATTTTCCGGAAAAACTGCCAGAATCGGGCGTCCATCCGTACACCGCCCAGATCACCATCAGGGACATGCTGCGGATGGCCACAGCCCATTCCTCCACAACTTACAAGCGGACCTCGGATCCAGACTGGGTCAGAAGTTTCTTTACGGTGGAACCAACCCATATGCCCGGGACACTGTTCAATTATGACACATCTTCGAGCCATACTTTGGCCGGCTTAGTTGAAAAGCTGACGGGTATGCCGATGCTGGATTATCTGCGCAGCAAATTCCTGGATGATATCGGGTTTTCCAAGAATGCTTACATCCTGACTGATCCAATGGGTGTTTCCATGGGCGGCTCAGGCTTGGTGGCAACGCCGATGGATCTGGCCAAGGTGGCCTGGATTGTCATGCATGAAGGGAACTGGCAGGGCAGGCAGTATCTGCCGAAGGAGTATCTAAAGGAAGCGGTAAGCAAACAGATTGTCACCGCGACCATGGCCGACGATCTTACAGAGGACCCAGGCTACGGTTATCAGTTTTGGCGGGTGAAAAACAATGGGTTCAGCATGTCAGGCATGGGTGGGCAGCTTTTCATCTGCTTTCCGGAAAAGGATCTGCTGCTGGCGACTACCGCTGACATACAGGGTGATCGCCAAGGGGTGATTCAAGACCTGTTCTTCAAGACTGTCTTTGCCGGCTTGAGCAGCGAACCTCTGCCCGAAAATCCGGAAAAACAGAAGGAGCTTGAGGAACGGTTGGCCCGCTGCGCCATAAAGCCGCTCAAAGGCATTGAACGTGCCGAGGCCGAAACTGGTTTTGCCGCAAAGTTTTTGGACGGCGGCAAGACAGGCGAATACATCTTTGCCAAAAATGCCATGGGGCTGGTGAGTTTGAGCCTGAGTTTTGAGGGAGCATCTGAAGGAGTCTTGTATTTCGAGAATCAATCAGGACGCCATGCCTTGAAATTCGGCTTGGGCAGGCTGGTTGTGAGCCAGTTTCCCAAGTATAACTACCGCTGTGCCACATCGGGTGCGTGGGCAGCGCCCGATAAGTTTGTGGTGAAAAGCCACATCATCGATTATGATCTGGGCAAAGTGCTGATCCAGCTTGCATTCAAGGATGATGTGGTCACTGTCGGCATGAGGAAAGTGATGGAGGTGGGGCTCACCGAGTTTTCAGGAATTGCCAGCGGCAGGCTCGCCGTGAAGGCATAAAGCGACAGACACCAATACTCCTTTTAGCCATGTATACGGAGACGGAGCTTGAGGGCCGTGCGCTTCAAGCTCTGTTTTTTTTTTAGAAAACTGCCAATGACCGTTGGTAAATGTTTACATATAAAACGCTAAAAGGTTATATAGAAGAATTTGGAAATGTTTACCTAGCAGTGAATACTTGTTCTGGCACACCTACACAATAAATTAACATTTTAAATATCTTTGCAACCTTATTGATAAGGTTCAGGCGTGTTCATATAATTGTGTAAAAGGCAAACCCTGATATATGCGGAAAGCCATGAAACACCGTCAGTGCTGCATGGACTGAAGGCTAAGGGTGGGTGGGCGTGAACGAAAGCCAGTTAAAAATTGCCTCTCCCAATCCGGCTGAGAACTTGACTAAAATCACTGGACATGAACAAGTTGTTCGTGTTAATATTATATTGAAAGCAGGTAAACATTTATATCCAACACAGATAGCTGGGTGAATGTTGAAGGCAGAAGTTGGTTGGCAATTACCTGTAAAGCGTAGAAGCAAATTTTAAAGAGCATATGTTTATATAAATTTACCAGATTTTGGATACGCTTTTTTAGACTTTACAGGCATATTCGGATCAAAACCTTAACGGACTAGGTAGCCGTCAAGAAAGGTGATTATGATGAAAAACCGGCTTCTACGCATGGGATTGCTGCTGTTATTCGCTTTGACAAGTCTTGCATGCCGCTCTGAAGCAGCAGCCTTGTACAAAAGCTACATATATGACTCGTGGGGTAATGCTGTTCCGACGCCTGATCCCTATCTGCCCATCCGCGTGGTTTATGGGAAAGATATCGGCGCTGGTGATTTCAACAGCCCCCAGGATTTATATGTCGCGCCAGACAGCAGCCTGTACATAGTCGATACTGCGCATAACCGCGTCGTCAGGACCACTGACGAGTTTGAAGTAATCAAGATTTATAAAGAATTTGAGCGCAACGGCAGAGTTGATTCTTTCAACAACCCGCACAGTGTGTATGTGACCCGTGACGGGCGCTTGTTTGTGGCGGATACGGGCAATGAGCGAATAGTGCTGTTTGACGCAGACGGCAATTGTATCTCCGTAATCGATCAAGTTAAAACAGATATGGCAGATGCCTTCCCGAGACATTTTCGGTTCAGGCCAAAAAAGATCGCCGTCGATCCTTTCGATCGTCTGTATGTAATTGTTGACGGCTTGTTTGAGGGCTTGATGAAGATGGACCTGGAAGGCAATTTTATTGCCTTTGTGGGGGCTCCGCGGGTCAAAGTGACCCTGTGGCAGTACTTATGGAACCGGCTGGCGTCGGAGGAACAGCGCATACGTATGGCTTTGGTTCTGCCGACGGAATACAGCAGCATGCACATGGATGAGCAGGGATTTATCTACACCACTGTTTCAGGAATAGGGACTCAGACTGACAACTATGTGCGCAAACTGAACCCCAGCGGATCAGACATCCTGAGGCGTACAGGTATTCATCCCTTGATCGGTGATCTCGATCCCGGTGTTGGAACCAGCCTTGAAGGCAGTTCCCGCTTGGTGGACATTGTCGGCCGTGACAACGAGATATTCAGTGTCCTTGATCAGCAAAGAGGCCGAATCTTTACATACGACAGTACCGGCAGGCTGCTGTACATCTTTGGTGGATCGGGACAGGGTGTGGGCCTGTTCGTCAAGCCGGTGGCAGTCGACGAGCTCAACGGGCGGTTGTTGGTCCTGGACAGCCGCAACAACAGCATTACTGTTTTCGAACCAACCGCCTATGCCGCTTCCATTCACGCGGCGATTGAGGAGTTTGATTTAGGCCATTATGATGCTGCGGCAGAAATGTGGCGCGGTGTGATTGCATTGAACGCCAACTTTGAACTGGCTTATTCCGGTATCGGAGATGCTGAGTTCAGTAAGGGCAATTACGCTCAGGCAATGCGTTATTACAGGATTGCCAATGATCGGGCGGGATACTCCAAGGCGTTCTACCGCTACCGGCGCCAGCTGCTGGGCGATCAATTCGGAACAATCATGACCTGGATTATCATTGCAGCCGGCCTGATTTGGGCGTCAGCCAAGTGGCAGCTGTGCCGAAGATTGGCCCAAAGCTATCAGAACAGCAAAATCGCAGCCTTTTTCGGCAGCACCAAGGTCAAGAACAACCGCTTTTACAGATACTGCCGCCGGACGATGGATGCTGTCCGGTATGCAGGCCATGTGATCTTTCATCCTTTCGATGGTTTTTGGGATTTGAAATATGAAAACCGCGGCACCTTTACAGCTGCCACATTACTGCTGCTCACAGCTGTGATTTCATATGTTTTCATGCGGCAGTATACAGGTTTTGTGCTGAATTACAACCGGGTGTCCGAGATTAACGTGCTCATGGAAGCAGCCAGCCTTTTGGTGCCTTTTCTGCTGTGGTGCCTGGTCAACTGGGCGCTCACCACGCTGATGGACGGCAAGGGTAGAATCAAAGACATTTATATCGCTGGAGCCTACGCGTTCGTACCGATGATCCTGATCAACTTCCCCATCACAATTATCAGCAGATATATCACCATTGAGGAAGGTACATTCTATTATCTCATCCTGACCATAGGAACGATCTGGACTCTTGGTCTGCTCTGTCTTGGGACAGGCGTCATTCATGATTACAGCTTCGGCAAGACCATGTTCACGACAGGCTTGACCGTGATTGGCATCGGTATTGTCTGCTTTGTTGGCTTGTTGTTCTTCCATGTCGTCGACACAATGTTCCAGTTTTTCCGAGAGATATACATTGAACTGACTTTCCGGTAAACAGTCTGGATTATGAGGGAGCGAGGAAAGTGAGCCGCCAACCGAGGTACAAACTGAAGTCATATTTAACCGGCAGCTTGGTAAGGAGTCTTGGTTTGTCGTTATGCCTGTGCTTGATGCTGGCTGTTTTTGCCCACGCCCAGCAAGCGGAGCTTGCAGCTTTTGAGCTTGTCAGCGAAAACCAGCATTTGCGTTTGTACCTTAATCCTGAGACGACAGAGCTCGCCGTTCAAGACATTAATACGGGAAGACTGTGGTTTACCAACCCACAGGAACGCTTTAAGACCACAGGCTTGGTTCTTAACCGCCTCAGCAGCCAGCTCACGATTACTCATGACCCCAAGGGGGTTCAAAAGGACAACTATCGCTATTCTATCGCCTATAACCAATTTGAGATAGTTCCGATTGCCAATGGAGTGCGGGTGGATTACACCATCGTCGAGGAGTGGAAGCCGGAGCATTATGTGCCGCGGCTGATCAACAAGGAACGGATGGAAACCGAAATCCTGGCCAAGATCGAGAATGAAGCAGACCGGAAACAAATTCTGGACTGCTATAACTTGGTCATGCTCGTTCCCAGCACAGGCGAGTACCCTCCGATCCGCGGCATCGATCAGAAACAGTACTTTGACGCCTATGACGTGGTAATCCTCAATCCTGATTACCTTGAGCTGGAAGAACAGTTGAAAGCTCTAAAAAAAGAGCTGGCCGGATATACGGAGGCTCCAGCCAATCTGGAAAGAGATATCAAACGTTTGGAAGACCAATTGGTCAAAGAACGAGAAGACATTGTCTGGCGTTTGATCAATACCTATGTCGAATGCCGCCTCGATATTGATAAGGCGGACTATGTCACCTTCGCCGATCTTTCCCACTTGATCAACAAACCCACATATGTGATGGAATTACTGCCGCGCTTCACACTGAGCAAAATCCAAAACATCATCATCAATTCAGGATATACCCCGATTGAATGCGCCGAGGACCATCTGGACTGCAATCTTGATCCGCTCCTGGCGAACCTGGAGATCTTTCGAGTTCCAATTGAATACACTCTGGATGGCTCAAGCCTTGTCGTACGGATACCGGCACAGGAGATCGAGTACCCGATTGATGTGGAAAACCGCGTTGGCGACAAGTTCACATATCCTCTGCATACCATCCGGGTGCTGGAGAATTTCAGCGCGGCGGATACTTCCAAAGAAGGCTACATCTTCGTCCCGGACGGATCAGGGGCACTGATTTATTTGAACAATGGGCGTTTGTTCGCGACTGGGTATAATGAACCAGTATACGGTAGGGACAATGCTCTGGAAACCAGGAATGAGATGGTCCGCTATCCCGAGGTGGTACGGCTGCCGGTGTTCGGCCTGAAGCAGGACGATCAGGCGATTTTCGGGATAATTGAGGAGGGTGCGTCACTGGCCCGCATCAAGGCGGATGTTTCCGGGCGCACCGACAGTTACAACAGGGTTTATACCGAGTTTACACTGCTCCCTTACAGCAAGCTGACACTGAGACTGCAAACCGAAAGCATCAATTACTCGGGGGAAATACCCATTTACCAGGCAAGGAAATATGAAGGTGACTTTGTGATCCGCTATGCGTTCCTGAGTGGGGACGATGCCACATATGCCGGTATGGCCAGGTATTATCGTGATTACCTGATTGGCAAATACCAATTGGAGCGCGTCACTGCCAGGGAGCAGATTCCATTTTACTTGGAATTGATCGGCGCCATCGACAAAAGGGAGCCGATTCTGGGAATATCTCGCAATGTGGTTTATCCGCTGACCACGTTCAAACAAGCTCGAGTGATTCTGGAATCACTGCAGGACCATGGGATCAGTCAAATTCAGCTGAAATACAACGGCTGGCTTAAAGGGGGCCTCGACCACCTGTATCCCGTCAATGCTGCGCTGGAGAAGAGCTTGGGAGGCCCGGTGGAGTTCAGCAAACTTGTTGACTATGTCAACAGCCAGGGCTTTCGCATTTATCCCAGTGTCGGGTTCCTTAATGTTTACCGGACCGGATGGTTTGACGGATTCAGCGTGCGCGAAGATGCCGCCATCCAGCTTGACCGATCACGGGCGAGAGTCTATCAGTACCGGCTGAATACTCATGCCCGCATACCAAACGCGTATTACTATGTCCTCTCACCTCGGAGAATCGACGCGTTGGTGGATAGTTTCGTAAAGGATTACCAGCGCTACAACCTCGCAGGGATCAGCCTGCTTGACCTGGGCGCCGAGATAAACTCCGATTTCCAAGACAAGCCCAGCGAAGTAATCGATCGCGAACAGGCTTTGGCAATTATCATAGCCCAGTTCGACAAGCTGCGCAGCCAGAATCTAGGGATTTTGGTCGATTACGGGAACAGCTACGCCTTAGCCTACGCTGATGCCATAATCAACGTACCGAGCTACGGAAGCTCATATCAGATTGTCAATGAGGAAATACCGTTTTACCAGATGGTTGTCCATGGTTTGGTCGATTATACAATCCAGGCGCTTAACCTGTCATCGAACCCAAAACTAGACTTCCTGCGAATGATAGAGACGGGCAGTTACCCTTATTTCATCGGAGCCTATGCAGATTCTTCTGAAATCAAGGACACGAAGTTTGATCACTTGTACGCGCTGCACTACGGCGATTGGCTGGACATGGCCGGCAGTATCTACCAAAGAGTCAATGAGGTTCTAGGCGATGTTCAAGATCAGCTGATTATCGATCACTGCCGACTGATGGACAACGTTTATCAGACTACGTACGAGAGCGGCAAACAGATCATCGTCAACTACAACAAACACGCCGTTATAGTATACGGCCGCCTGATAGATGGAGAGGATTTTGTCGTATTGGAGGCTGAAGTCGATGAAAATTCCTAGGCTGCGGCTGACGCTTTCGCAAAAGCGGGCGCTGTGGGGATTAATCTTTACCGGTGCATTCATCATTGGGTTCACAGCTTTTTTCCTAGGCCCCTTGATCCAGTCAATCAAGTTCGCCTTTAATGAGCTGAAAATCAACCCTGCAGGTTATACCCTCACCTATGTCGGCTGGGAGAATTTCCGGTATGCCCTGCGCGTTGACCCGGATTTCAACCGTGTTTTTGTAGAGACTACAGTGCGGATCCTGACTGATATCCCGGCTGTAATCATATTCAGCTTCTTCGCCGCATCTGTCTTGAATCAGAAGTTCCCCGGACGCGTTCTGGCACGGGTAGTGTTTTTCCTTCCTGTGATTCTGACGGCGGGTGCCCTTTATCAGTTTGAATCAAGAGATATTCTTCATGGGCTGCACGCCTATGCGACCGAAGAGGAAGTGATTCTTTCCTCACGGGTCGTCACAAGCCTGTTTCTAAGAATGCAGATGCCGGAAGGCTTTACCCAATACGTCATCACAGCGGTCAACAGGCTGCCGCAGATCATTAATGCTTCCGCCATTCCAATTTTGATATTCCTGGCCGGCCTTCAGGGAATTCCCTTTTCTCTTTATGAATGTGCCAAGATTGAGGGGGCGACAGGCTGGGAGAGCTTTTGGAAGATCACGTTTCCGTTGGTCTCACCGTTATTTCTGACCAACACTGTTTATATAATCATCGATTCATTCACAGCGCCTGGCAACAGATTAGTGGCATTGATCCAAAATGCCGCCTGGGGCCGCAATATTTACGGAGTCAGTGTGGCGATGACGTGGATGTATTTTGGCGTAGTCGCTGCAATCCTGTTGATCGTTTTTGCTGTTGTGTCAAGGCGTGTTGTTTACATGGAGGAGTGATCACTTAATGGGCCGGCCTAGAATTGTAAAATATCAAACCACTGCATACTGGGCGTCAATCGGCTGGGCTGTTGCCCGGGCAGTGCTGGTTTCGGGTCTTTGTTTTCTTATTCTTCAACCCTTGTTGGTGAAGATTTCCTCCTCATTTATGACAGAATTGGATCTTTTTGATCCGACAGTGAAATGGATTCCCCGGAAACTGAGCTTCAGCCGCATTAGTGACAACTATAATGTGGTGTATCAAGCCATGAAATACGGCAGGGCTTTGTTAAATTCGATTGGCTTAGCTCTTGTGGTCGCTTGTTTGCAGTTGATCTCCTGCAGTGTGATTGGCTATGGTTTTGCCCGGTTCAGGTATTTCGGCAGCGGTGTTGTGTTTGCCCTGGTGATCCTTACGCTGCTGGTGCCGCCGCAGATGATCATGGTACCGCTGTTCCTGAACTTCCGTTTCTTTGATCTGTTTGGCTTGATTAAGACACCCCTCAATCTATTAGGCACATTCTGGCCTTTTGTTTTGACATCGATCACGGGCATGGGCTCGAGAAACGGATTGTTTATCTATATAATGCGGCAGGTGTTCAAGGGACAGCCGAAGAGCCTAGAGGAAGCGGCGTTGGTAGATGGTGCCGGGTACCTTAGGACCTTCTTTACCATAATGCTGCCCGGGGCAAAACCGGCCATGTTGGTCGTATTTCTGTTCTCGTTTGTTTGGCAGTACAACGACTTTTTCCTTACGTCGCTTTATTTTAGAAACACAGCAGAACTGCTGCCGTTTAGGCTGCTGGATTTGCCCGTAATCTTTGATATTTACAAGTTCTCACGGGAATATATCACTATTATAAACAACACGGCGATGCTGATGTTCGTAGCTCCTCTGATGATCATGTACGCTTTTCTGCAAAGATTTTTTATCGAAAGTATCGAAAGGACGGGCATCGTCGGCTAATCCACACACTAAGGAGGGAAGCGAGGGAGAAAACACGCTTGTAACGCAGTAGAACGGTTGTCGCAGTAGTAGTGGAAACAATTATAAAAAGGAGGATTTGTAATGAAAAGAAGTACAGCCTTGTTGTTGGTTGTCATACTTCTGTCTGCACTGGCTGTCAGTGTCGCTGCTGAAGAACAGAAATGGGATTTGGGCGGCCGTACAATTCGGATCCAAACCCGTTGGTGGGACGTTTCTCCTCTGGGTGCGCGTGGTGATTACAACTGGTATGAACCGGATGTTCGTCTGCAGGCGCATATCCAACAAGTAGAAGAAATGCTCAACTGCAAAATTGAGTTTGTGCATCGCGGCAGCAGCGGCGCGACAATTCTGCGCGAAGGAATCTTGGCTGGCGAGCAGCCGTTCGATTTCTCGCACATCACCGAGTCGCTGCCTGTATTGGCCATCGATGGGTTGATCCAGCCCCTGGATGACGTGCTTGAACCCGATTTCTATGATGCCTTCCCTCCGATGTTCAGGCGCTATGGTGAATACGCCGGAACAACCGTTGGGGACAAAACCTATGGTTTCGAAGCACTGAACTACTCGCAAGAAGCAAGGTATCTGTTCTGGAACAAGACATTGTTTGAGAGAGAAGGAATGGAAAGCCTCTACGACATCTATGCGCGCGGCGAATGGAATTGGGACACATTTGCCAGCGTCGCGCGGGCGCTGACTAAAGATACTGACGGTGACGGTGTGTATGATCAGGTCGGTATCGGCAAGCTCGGGCGTGACGAAATTCAAGACATCCTTGTGTCGAACGGAGCAAGATTCACTCGTGTCGATGCAAACGGTAAAGTGGTGTTCGATCTGCTGCAGCCTGAGTTTGTGGAAGCACTGCAGTTCATGCAGCAGCTGTGGTCTGAGGGTGTATGGGCCAACGGTTATGCCGAGTCGCAGATGGGTATGCGGTTCAGTATTGGGACAAGCATCATCGGCGCCGAGTACCAGCAAAGCGGGCTGGAATGGGGTATTGTTCCTCCGCCGCAAGGACCAAGAAGCAAAGGCGAGATGAATGGATTCAGCCGCTGGGTAGGCTACATCCCGGTTTACGTCGAGAATCCAAGAGAAGTAATCGAGGTAGTAAGCGCTTTGTGGCAGACTAAGAAGCCTTATATCGATGATTTCGATCGTTGGGAAGAGGAGTATTGGAGCAAGTTCTCGTGGGCCCTCTTTGATGAGGAATCACTGCACTTCCTCAAGAACCCTGGCCTGACTCCTGTGCTCATTCCTTCGCAGATTGAGTTCTTGATTACACTGGGTATGGCTCAACCGAGTTGGAACGATGTGTTCCGGACCAGCATCATTGAGGGAGGCCAAAGCGCAACAGCCACTCTGGCTTCGTGGGAACCGGTTCTCCAAGGCATTCTTGACGAGATGTTAGGCCAGTAGTGTTTGAACATCTTTAGATGGGAGACATGTCATGACTTTAAGACGACTGAGGGTATGTGACAGTGGCCGGTTTTTGGTTCATGATGACGGCCAGCCGTTTTTTTGGCTTGGTGACACCTGTTGGCTGCTGTTTCGAACGATGACACTTGATGAAGCGGAGCATTATTTGAGCGTTAGGCAGCAGCAGGGGTTCAACGTCATCCAAGCGTCGCTGGTGCACGGTTTGCCCACACAGAACCGGTTTGGAAATCAGCCGTTTGTGGATAATGATCCATCACAGCCGATTCTGCTGGGCGAGGAGAATCCTGAAGGCTACTGGGAACATATCGACAACATACTCACAATTGCAGAGCAAAAAAGTATGTACATGGCTCTCGTCCCGTGGTGGGGTTCCGTTGTGAGGCGCAAGCAGGTCAGCGTTGCGCAAGCTAAAGCGTATGGAGCATGGCTTGCGCAGCGCTTCCGCGGCAGGCCAAATATCATCTGGCTCAACGGCGGGGACACCAGAGGCGACATCGGCCAGGAAATATGGGATGCGCTGGGTGAAGCAATCAAAGCAATAGATACAGAGCATTTGATGAGCTACCATCCTGTCGGGAGGACAGCCTCCTCAATGTGGTTCCACAACCGCAGCTGGCTGGACTTCAACATGTTCCAGTCAGGCCACTGCCGCTACGGCCAGGCCGGTATGGACGGCAGGACAGACCACTATGGCCCGGACAACTGGCGTTATGTCGAGGACGACTACAATCTGACACCGGTTAAGCCCACAATCGACGGAGAACCATCGTATGAGTTGATTCCTCAAGGGCTGCACGATTACCGTGAACCGCTGTGGCAGGCACACGACGTACGGCGCTACGCATATTGGTCGGTGTTTGCCGGCGCATTCGGGCACACCTACGGGCACTGTTCAGTGATGAAGATGCAGACGGAGGACTCACCTAGGCCGAGTTTATCAAAGCCGTGGAAGGAAGCCATCTTCGATGAAGGCGGTACTCAGATGCAGCACCTGAAAAACCTGATCCTTTCCTATCCGTACATGGATCGGATTCCTGATCAGTCGGTGATCGTGGGTGAGCAAGGCGAAAAATACGAGCGTGTCGCCGTTACACGTGGAAAGGATTACTTGCTTGCCTACATCTACACCGGCCGCGAGTTCAGTCTCAGAATGGGAGTGATCCAGGGCAGCAAGGTTCAGGCGTTTTGGTATGATCCGCGTACCGGAGCCCGGACAATTGTCGGCCAGCTCGAAAATGCCGGAGTAATGACCTTCAAACCTCCGGGCGAGCATCGGGACGGCAATGACTGGGTGCTGATTCTCGAATCGGCTGGTGACGAGTAATAGCCTATAGACAAGCTCTCCGTGTGATCCACGGAGAGCTTGTTCTCCGTAATGAAGTTGAAAATACAGTGGAAAGCAGGTGAGTTCATGCTCGTGGAAATGGTATCAGTCCCCGCCGGCTCTTTTAAGATGGGCGGTGGAGACATCAAAAACAGGCCTGATGCCTTGCCTGTTCATCAAGTGACTGTTTCCAAAGACTTCCTGATCGCCAAAGAACCGATCAAGTATGATCTGTTCGCTGAGTTTTACCGGGAAGAGTACGGGGGGGAAGTGGACGCTGAGAATTATCTTGGTTACGTAATCGGTGTCAGTTGGTACGAAGCTAACCGGTTTTGCGCATGGTTGAGCAGAAAGACAGGCCTGCCGCACCGCCTGCCCACCGAAGCGGAGTGGGAATACTGCGCCAGGAACAGCAGGCGGTTTGGCATCGACCGGATGTGCGACCTGAACATGCGGGAATGGTGCTTTGACTGGTATGATTCTTATACTCCTGAAGAACAACATGATCCCGCCGGCCCTGATTCCGGCTTGTTCAAAGTTGTCAGAGGCGGTTTTTTAGACAGCCCGCGGCGGTACAACATCTATCATCTCGACGTTTGGGCCAGAGGGTCTTTGCCACCGAGCTACCGGCATTTTCCGAGCGATCCCAACAACTTCGGCCGCCACAACGTGGGTTTCCGGGTGGTGCAGGGGGAACCTGTGCAGACCAACGGGAAAAGTGTGTCCGTGCCTCTTTCTCTCCATGTCAGGCAAAGCCGGCCCCAAGCCCAAGTGAGTTCGGAAAAGCCTTACTTTAGAAAACGCTACTTGTTCCCAATCCCACCGGACACCGCAAGCTCTGAAGCGATTGCTGCCTTCGGCCTCAATCCGCTTTTACGGCACCACAACCATTCACCAGGGTTTGACGTGGCGCCCAACGGCGATTTGATTGTATCCATCTATTCTTCTTTCAATGAACACGATCCCGAAGTGGGACTGATGGGGGCGAGGCTGAGGTACGGTGCTGACGAATGGGAGATGCCTGACATCTGGCTGAACACCGTCGGGGTTAACGACCATGCACCTTTGCTGTTCACCAACCGTGACGGCACGATCTATCATTTCTGGGGATGGCCCCAACTGGACAACGCTTTCCCATTTCAATTCGTCTACTCCAAGGACTGCGGCGCCACTTGGAGTGAAGTCCAGTTCCCGCGGTTCAGGGAAAAGGCGGAAAAAGTGGTCAGCCAACCCATCAATACAGTCATCCATGCCCAAGACGGCTACTATTATGTGCCGTGTGATGTCGCAGGCGAATCCGCTTCAGTTCTGTGGCGATCTAAAGACTTAGTGAATTGGGAAGTCCCGAAGGGTGTAACTGCGGGAAGACACAGTACCGTGGTTGAGCTGAAGGACGGCCGGCTGCTGGCCATCGGCGGCAAAAACAGCAGCATCGATGGATACATGCCGCAGGCTGTGTCCGCTGACAGAGGCGATAGTTGGGAGGTAAGCAAGACACCTTTCCCAACAATGACTTCGGGCCAAAGGCCCTGTGTGATAAGGCTGATGAGCGGACGCTTGCTGTACTGCGGTGATTTCCAGACGAAAATGGGGAGAAGGCCGCCGGGTGCTGCTGATGATCATTGGGGATCCTTCGTGGCATTCTCCGAGGATGAAGGTGCGACCTGGGTCATTAAGAAACTGTGGGGCACCCAGCACAAAAAACAGGATCCCACCCTGCTCGGAGGAGCGCATACCCTTGGCTACAGCGTCTGCCGGCAGTCACCGGATGGGTTGATTCACATCATTACCTCAAACAATCGACCTTGCCTGCATCTCTGCTTCAACGAAGCATGGCTCCTGGCGGATACCGGGAACGAATTCCCCAGCGACGAGGAGCTGATGCATGAAACCGTAACAGAGGTCCACAACATAACAACCTATACCGAGACGTATACCGATGGTACGGTCAAATGCGTTTATTCCGGCGGCACAGCTTCCGATGGTCGTTTTCTGCTCCATGGGGAAGAAAAGTGGTACTATCCGTCAGGTGCGCTGATGACCGAAGCGCAGTACAGGCTCGGCAGAAGGGTGGGCACTTATACTCACTACAGTCCAGGGGGCTGCAAGATCTGGGAATGGGAATACCTCGAAGACAACGTGGCCGTGTACAAGACTTTCTATCCTGACGGTAAACTGAAAACAGTCGGCCGATACAAGAACAGGATCGCCCAGGGATGGGCTGAACAATATACGCCCGACGGCAGCCTTAGCGCCAAAATCCTGTTTGAAAACGGGGTTGTTGTCAAAACAGAGCAATATCCTGCAAAGCCTATACAGTTAAGTTGACATTTGGACGGAGAACACAACTTACTTGAGTAGAGATGAGGGAATAACATGGAAATAGGTGTGGTTTTCGGCAACAGGAGTTTTTTTGCGGATGAGCTGTGCCTTGACGGGAGAAGGCGGCTGCTGAGAGTGCTGGAGTCAGCCGGAGTCACTCCGGTGATCCTGCCGGAAACAGTTGGGGCGTATGGCAGTGTCCAGAACCGGGAGCAAGCTCTTCAATGTGCCGCCTTGTTCAGGGAGCATGACCTTCAGGGCGTGATCATTTCCCTGCCCAACTTCGGCGATGAGAAATCCATTGTCACCGTCTTGCGGCAGGCCAAGATCGATGTGCCGGTCTTGGTGCATGCTTTCAACGATCACCTTGATCAGCTGAACTACGAGAACCGCCGGGACAGCTTTTGCGGTAAAATATCTGTTTGCAACAACCTGCGGCAGTATGGTTTTAAATACAGCTTGACCTCGCACCATACCGTTGATCCGGAAAACCCGTCCTTCCAGGCGGATCTGCAGCGGTTTGTAGCCGTCTGCCGCGTGGTGCACACGCTGCGGGGCGCTCGAATCGGGCTCGTGGGAGTCCGGCCTGCTGATTTCAACACAGTCCGTTTCAGTGAAAAGTTGTTGGAGCGCCACGGCATCTCCGTGGAACCCATCGGTTTGATCGATGTGGTCGGCAGAATTGGCCAGCTGGGCGAGGCGGAATCCTTGCAGGCCGTGGAGGAAATCAAAGGTTATATGTCCGCGGAAGCGGTGCCGGCAGAAGCTCTGGCGAAGATGGCCAAGCTTTTGATTGTGCTCCGCGACTGGATCAACCGCAATGATCTGCATGCAGTGGCCATTCAGTGTTGGGATGCGCTCCAGAAGTACCTGGGGATCAACGCCTGTGCCGTGATGAGCATCCTTTCCCAAGCTGGCATACCTGCCGCCTGCGAAAGCGATGTCGCCGGAGCGGTCAGCATGTTGGCACTGCAAGCGGCAGCCGGCATGCCCAGCGCTCTTGTGGACTGGAACAACAACTATGGCAGCGATCCAAATCGCTTTGTGCTCTTCCACTGCGGCAACTTCCCGAAGGCGATCTATCAGTGCGAATCCTGCCGGCCGGTGGTCAACTACCCACCGATCCTAGCTTCCACAATGGGGAGTGAAAATACCTATGGTTCCATCGACGGCCGAGTGAAGCCCGGCAGAACCACCTTTGCCCGGATCACCACCGACGATCTCACTGGGACTATCCGGGCTTACTGTGCCGAAGGGCTTATCACCGATGATCTTCTGGCTACTTTCGGTTCCTGGGGCGTAGTTGAGGTGCCCAACCTGCAGAAGCTTATGCATTATGTCTGTGAGAACGGGTTTGAGCACCATGTGGCCATGACCTTGGCCAGCGTGGCCGATGTACTGGTTGAGGCGTTGGGCAAGTATCTCGGCTGGGATGTTTACCGTCACGCGTAGGCAGGCCCGCAGTTGCTCTACGGCCCCTGAAGGACTAATTGCGAATGGAGTGGACAAATATGGAACGGACAGAGCAAGGACTGCGTTTCCGGCAGATCCATCTTGATTTCCACACCAGCGAAGCGATTACCGGGGTTGCCGCCAAATTTGACTCCGAAGAATTTGCGGCGGTCCTGGAGCAGGCGAGAGTCAACTCGATTACCTGCTTCGCCCGCTGTCACCACGGCTGGCTGTATTATGACTCGAAAAAGTTTCCCGAACGGATTCACCCCCATTTGGCAAACCGCAACCTGCTTAAAGAGCAGATCGAAGCCTGCCACCGGCACAACATCAGAGTGCCGGTGTACATCACGGTCCAATGGGATCATTACACGGCGGAACGGCATCCAGAATGGCTCGTGGTGACAGCCGACGGCCGGTTTTCTGGTACTCCCCCTTTTGAGCCGGGGTTTTACCGCAACCTATGCCTGAATTCACCCTACCGCGAGCTTGTGAAAGAGATTACGGCCGAGGTTTTGGAGACTCTGCCCGTGGACGGGGTGTTCTTTGACATCGTCATTGTGCGGGAATGTGCCTGCAGGCACTGTATCGAAGGCATGAAAAGGCAAGGCATGGATCCGGCGGACAGAGAAGACCGGCTGCGGTACGCTGTACAGACTCTGAACCAGTTCAAACTGGAAATGACGGAGTTCGTCCGCTCATACAACAGAGACTGCTCAGTCTTTTATAACGCCGGCCATGTCGGGCCGTCGATCCGCGAGTCCCTGCCGGCGTACACCCACCTTGAGCTTGAGTCGCTGCCCAGCGGCGGCTGGGGTTATCTGCACTTTCCGCTGACCATGCGGTATGCCCGTACGTTGGGCTTTGACTGCTTGTCCCACACCGGCAGGTTCCACACATCGTGGGGAGATTTTCATTCCTTTAAGAACACGGCGGCGTTAGAATTCGAGTGTTTTCACATGCTTGCCTTAAACGCGAAGTGCCTGATCGGCGATCAACTTCACCCTGACGGCAGGATCAGCAGGCCTGTGTATGAGCTGATCGGATCGGTGTACCGCCAGGTCGAGCAGAAAGAACCTTGGTGCCAAGGGGCAAAAGCTGTAACCGACATAGCGGTGTGCAATACCGAAGAGTTCGACGGTAAACAGATTTCACCGCCAACCGCCGGCGCGCTGAGGATGCTGCAGGAAGCCGGCCATCAGTTTGACATTGTCGACAGCCGCAGTGACTTCTCCAAGTACAAGCTGTTAATTCTGCCGGACTTAGTGGCTGTCGATGATCAGCTGGCTCAAAAGCTGGAACAATATCTTGCAGCCGGCGGCAGGCTGATCGCATCCGCACTGTCTGGTTTGGATGCTGACAAGAGCGAGTTCAAGCTCAAGTCCCTCGGAGTCAGGCCAAGGAAGCCTCTAAGCCGGGAACGCGCCGGTGATTTGACGGTTGGCAAGCTCACGGAACGTAATGACCATGCAGAGTATATTGTGGCAAGAGGAGCCTTAGGAAAGGGCCTGCCCGAAACCGAACATGTGATGTACCTTAAAGGCCTGGAGGTCGCTGCGGCTGACGGCGGTGAAGTGCTTCTTGATACTGTCGCCTCGTATTTTGACCGGACCTGGGAGCATTTTTGTTCCCACCGGCACACCCCTTCTTCTGGTAGGGTCGATTATCCGGCGGTGGTGCGATGCAGCGGGTCGATCTATTTTGCCCATCCAGTCTTCACCCAGTATTACATCAACGCACCGCGGTGGTGCAAGCTCCTAGTCTTGAACGCGGTTGATCTGCTGCTGCCGGATCCTGTCCTGAGGCACGACGGCCCGTCTTCCCTGATTGCCACTGTGAACGAGCAGGCTCATGCCGGCCGGTGGGTGGTGCATCTGCTGCATTACATTCCGGAACGGCGCTGCCAGGAGATTGATGTCATCGAAAATGTGATTCCCCTACATGATGTCACCATCTCGATCCGGGCGCCGCAAAGAGTGGTCTCAGTCCGCTGCGTGCCGTCGGGGGAACTGATCAGTTTCCAGGAACGGGATGGGCGCATTGAATTTGTGGTGCCGAAGATAGACGGCCATCAAATGGTGGAATTGAACTTTCGCAACTGAGGAGGTGATCGGCGGATCTGCTTTGGGTTGGGAAGTTGTGGATAAGTGTTAAAGTACAGCCAAATTGTTCAGACGAGGTGATCGATCGATGAAAAGACTGATTCCTGTTCTGTTGTTGTTGGTGGCCATGTTTGCTGTGGGAGCCAAAGCGGCCGAAATCCCCAAGATTGACTTGGGCGGTCGGACAATCCGTATTCAATGCCAGTGGTACAACATCACTCCACTGGGGCCGCGGGGCGAGTTCAACTGGTATGAACCCGATGAAAGACTGAGAGCACATATCGAGTCAGTGGAAAAGATGTTCAACTGTAAAATCGAGTTCGTACATCAAGGCAACGCTTCTGAAGCCCTTGAGATCCTGCGGATGGCAGTTTTGGCCGGAGATCAGCCCTTCGATTTCTTTGCGATCTCCATCAGCCCGGCTTTGATTGCTGATGGGTTGATTCAACCGCTGAACGATTACATAGGCCCCGATTTCTATGATCCGTATCCCCAGCTGTTCAGACGGCCGGATCCTCGTGTTGGCGCGAGTGTGGGCGACACGATCTATACCTTCGAATACAACAACTATTCCGGCGAAGCAAGGTACTTGATTTGGAACAAGAGCCAGTTTGAAAGGGAAGGCGTTGAGAGCCTTTACGACATCTTTGAGCGGGGCGAGTGGACCTGGGAAAAATTTGAAGAGGTGCTTCATGCCCTAACCAAAGACAGAGACGGCGACGGCATCACTGATTACTGGGGTGCCAGGAGCGTCAACCTGCAGCATGAGATCATCGTCATGTTGGTGTCCAACAGCGCCAGGGTGTGGAAGACAACTGATGACGGGAAGGTTGTCTTCGACATGCTTAATCCGCACGTGGTCGATACTCTCGAATTCATGCAGCGTCTGTACCGCGACGGAGTCTGGGCGCGGCGCGGCCAGGCCGAGCTGCAGGATGCAGCGATTACCATCCAGATCGGTACCGAGATTTCTGGCAAGGGGTATCAGGATCACTTCCAGACCATCGGCGACGAATGGGGGTTGATGCTGCCCGCACAAGGCCCGAACGGGAAGAATGAGTTTAACATGTTTGTCGATGCCAGAGGCGCCATCCCAATCTACGTGGAAGATCCAGGCGCAATCATCGAAGTGGTCAGTGCCCTGTGGAAGCTCAAAGAACCTTATATCGAGGATATGGAAGAATGGGAGAGGACCTATTGGGAGCGCAACGCGTCCGGTGTGTTCGATATGGAGTCCTATGAACTTCTCACCAATCCGCCGGTCATCCCGGTATTCGAACCGCCGCAGCTGATCCGTTCGATCCTGTTCTCTTCTTCAGACGCCTTTACCAGGATTATTATCAACGGTGAGAGCGCAGCCAGCGTTCTCGCGGCAGAACAGCCAGTGTGGCAGACTCAGTTGGATGAGATCCTCAAGCAGTAGCGGGTCTAGCGGTATATGCTGAGGTCCGAAGCAATGAGTTAAAGTCCGCTCCGACAGGAGCGGACTTTAACACAAGGAGCAAAAAACAGGGGAGGTTTAGATAGGCATGATTAATGATCAACTGTCGTATCAAGGGCGTTCGCTGCGCATTCTTCCGGGAAAGCTGCTGTTCGGCCCCACAGGGCGAAGGCTGTTCGTAGACTTCCTGGAGAAAGAGCCGGGGTTTTCCGGGCGCATCAATTTCATCCACACGATCAATCTCACCGGCTTGTTTCGGATCAGGTGCAGCGCTGTAAAAAGCTATGATGAAGCTGAAACCACCTGGTACCCAAGCATGCTGGTGATGAAGCTTGACAATGCGAAAGTGTCGCTGGAGGAAACCAAGTTCATCACTTGGGATGATTGCGCCGTTACCTGCCAGCGTTGGACCAACAAATCCACCAAGCCCATGGAACTTATGCTCGAAGTGGGAGCGGTACTCTGTGAATCAGGAAGGGACGCCGAGACAGGCTGCATCACGCTGGTGTCTCCCAAAACAGAACACGGCTTTGCCGTAGGCGCCGCCGTCAAAAGCAATATCGGCCTGGAGCGAGGCCCGCTGACTGTAATGCCGGGTGAAAGCATAGAGTTCGCGGTCGCTGCCGCTGTCGGCAACCTAGAGGTTGAGGACCTTGCCGGCATCGCGTGCCGGGCGGTGGATTTCTTTGAAGATGGTGTGGATTATGTCGCCCGGCACAATGAGGAGTACGAGAGCTTTTTTGAGGCCACCCCCCGCTTCGAGTCCAGTGACGCGGTCCTGGACAAGGCTTGGCACTACCGCTGGTTCATCCTCAGGCACAATCTGGCTCAACCAGGTTATGGTTTTCTGCAGGGAATGGTGATGTACGAAGGGCGTTCCCACAAGAAATCAAAACGGCCGCTTTCCAGCGGCGGCTGGCATTTCGCAAAACTGATCAACCTGTCCACACCGCTGCACCTAGCAGACATGCGCTGGCACCACAATCGGGAGATCGTTTACGGCATGATCCGGAATATGGTGAACAATCTGGAGGAAAACGGCCTGTTCTGCTGCGCGTCTGTGGATCGCCGGCTTCATTCTTTCGCCAACTACGGGGTGTGGGCTATCTATCAGTTCTGTCAGGTGGATGGAAACATGGGATTTGTCAAGGAGATTCTGCCCAGGTTGAAGGAGGTGGTCGCCAGCGAAACCAGAGTTTATTCCCGGGGTGATCATCTCCAGATCGAGGTCAAGCACAGCCGGACCGGCAAAGAGTACCAACCAAGCTATTGGTATTTCCACGGCTTTCCGGATACCTTGAGGGATCCCGCGGTGTACACGCCGTTGAAGAGGGTTGATCGGTCGGTTTACCACTATAAAAATGTCCTGGGACTGGCCGGGCTGTGCCGGGCGGCGGGAGATCCAGACTGTGCAAGGTATGAGCAGGAGGCGGAGGAGATCAAGAGGGATATACTGAACAAGATGTGGGATCCGGAAACGGAATTCTTCTATGATCTGCACCATGAGACTGACGCCAAGGCCATGGTCAAAAACATTGTGGGCATCTACCCCCACTGGGCTGGCATTACGGGAGAGGAACACCTCGGCTGCTTGAAAAAACTGTTCGACCCGGCGTACTTCCACACCGCCTGCCCCTTCCCGTCCGTAGCCCGAGACTGCAGGGCCTACCGGCCAGAAGGCGGGTGGATGGGGCGGTTTATCAAAGGCCGGAACGGCTGTGTCTGGTGCGGCCCCTCGTGGCCCTATACCACCGGTGTGGCCATTGACGCCATAGGCATCGAGAGCAAGCGCCACGGCCACTGCTTTGACAATGAATTCGCCCACTATCTGCGGGAGTATGCGCTGCAGCATTTCCGGGGCCGGGATTTGGCCAAACCGTACCTGGTGGAACACTACCACGGCGAAACGGGAGAACCGCTGAGTGACGAACCTGATTACAACCATTCGTTCTTTATTGATCTGATCATTTCCCATGTCGCCGGGATCACCGCTGCTGAGAACGGCATATGCTTTGATCCGGTGGATGTGGGCTTGGAATACTTCATTCTCGATCAGGTCCGCATCGGTGAGGATAGCTACCGCATCACCTACAAAGCCCCCGGCTGCGGCGATCCAAGAGCGGAGGGGCTTGATGAAGGGTACAATGTTTACAAGAATGGAACCAAGATCTTCAGAAGATGATATCAGTCCCTGAGACGCCGCCGGCCGGGCAGGCTGCTGGACCGTTCCCAGCTGCGGGCCGTTGCCACCCTGTACTGCTCCGCCATATCCGTGGTATCATTATAAATAAAGGTTATGTAGAAAAAGGGCTGAAACTTGCGATGACAACAAGCGCGAAAAAGCTGGTAATCGGCATTTTGGCTCATGTGGACGCGGGCAAGACCACACTGTCCGAAGCGATGCTCTATTCAAGCGGCAAGATCCGCAGCCTCGGCCGAGTGGATGACCGCAGTGCCTATTTAGATACCCATGAGCTGGAAAAGCTGAGACGCATCACCATCTTTTCCAAGCAAGCCGAATTTGCTATTGCCGACACGCAAATAACCCTTCTTGATACCCCCGGGCACGTCGATTTCGCGGCGGAGATGGAGCGAACCCTCAATGTCCTGGATTACGCTGTTTTGGTGATCAGCGGCACCGACGGGGTTCAGGGGCATACCCGCACACTCTGGAAGCTGCTCGAGCGATACAAGATACCAACCTTCATTTTCATAAACAAAATGGACCAAGAAGGAAACGATCGCCAAAAGCTTCTGGCACAGCTGAAAAAAGAGTTTGCCGAAATGTGCATTGCTTTTGATGAAGGTGAGAGCGTGCACTTTTATGAGCAGCTGGCCATAGGGCATGAGCCTTTGCTGGAAAAATATGTGGAGACAGGTACGATTGATCTGGATGCTGACCTCGGCCACATCCGGCAGGCCATCAAAGCTCGTAAAATCTTCCCATGCTATTTTGGTTCCGCCTTGAGGCTCCAGGGAGTAGACAGCTTTCTGCAGGGGCTTGCCAGGTATACCCTGCAGCCTGCATACCCCGCCGAATTCGGGGCAAGAGTGTTCAAGATCTCCCGCGATGATCGGGGTAACCGCCTGACCCATATGAAAATAACCGGAGGCAGCCTTCGTGTAAAAGACCTCCTCACCAACGGTGTATGGGAAGAGAAAGTCAATCAGATCCGGATTTACTCTGGTGAGAGATATGAAGTGGCAAGGGAGGCTGCTGCTGGATCAGTCTGCGCTGTTACTGGGCTGACGCGTACCAGGCCTGGGGAAGGGCTGGGCTGGGAACAAGGCCTGCGCAAACCTGTACTGGAGCCGGTACTGGCTTATCAGGTGCGGCTGCCCGAAGGCTGGGATGCAGCTCAGTTTCTGCCGAAACTGAGGCTTTTGGAGGATGAGATCCCAGAGCTGAACATTGTCTGGGATGAACAGCTGCAGGAGATCCAAGCCCGAATCATGGGCGATGTCCAGGTGGAAATCATCCGCAGTTTGATTCAGAACCGGTTTGGTGTTGAGGTACAGTTTGATACCGGCAAAGTATTATACAAAGAAACGATTGCCAATACCGTAGAGGGTGTCGGCCACTTCGAACCGCTTGGCCATTACGCTGAAGTGCATCTGCTCTTGGAACCGGGCGAGCCAGGCAGCGGGCTTGTGTTTACGTCTGCATGCCCCGAAGAAGTGTTGGCCAAGAACTGGCAGCGCTTAATCTTGGCCCATCTGGCGGAAAAGGCGCATGTTGGTGTGCTGACGGGATCTCCCATTACCGATATGAGGATTACTTTGGTGTCTGGGCGGGCACATCTCAGCCATACAGAGGGTGGAGATTTTCGGAAAGCAACCTACCGGGCTGTGCGCCAGGGCTTGAGAGAAGCCCAGTCTGTGCTGTTGGAGCCGTACTATGCATTTCAGCTGGAGTTGCCGGAGCAGATGATCGGCAGAGCGATGACTGATATCAGCAATATGCACGGAGAATGCACTATTGCCGAGACCAGCGGCGGTATGGTGACATTAATTGGTACTGCGCCCGTGGTAAACATGCGTAATTACCACCGGGAAGTGACGGCCTATACCAGGGGCAAAGGGGCACTCTTTTGTTTTCCGGCTGGATACCGGCAGTGCCATAACGCAGAGGAAGTAATCGCCAGTGTCGGATACGACCCGGAAAGGGATGTGAGAAATCCCACTGGGTCCATTTTCTGTTCTCAAGGGGCGGGCTTTTATGTCAGTTGGGACAGGGTAAAAGCCTATATGCATCTCGAGAGCTGGTTACAAGCGCAGCAGGTTCCGGATCAAAGCGGACCAGGCCAGGCAGGCTCGGCCCCGGCAGGGGCAGACAGGGGCAGCAGCCTGGATGATTGGGAGGACGGGTTTAAGTATGATTACTTTGAGCAGGCTGTTTTTGCCAATAAGGGCAAAAGGCGCTCCTGGAACCGGCGGAGGCCAGACATGCAGGATCAAGCGCCAGCCAGGCGGCGGGCAGATCGGCCTGTAGAGCAGGCGAAACTTGTTGAACCGCGAGAGGTGTATCTGCTGATAGATGGCTACAATATCATCCATGCTTGGCCGGAACTGCAGAAGTTTGCCCAAGAAAGCTTGGATACGGCACGCACCAAACTGTTGGACCAGCTGTGCAGTTATCAGGCATTGAGAAACTGTCATGTGATGGTGGTTTTCGATGCCTACCGTGTGCCGGGGCACAGGGAAAGTGTCAGCGATTATCACAACATCAAAGTAGTATTCACTAAAGAGGCTCAAACAGCGGATCAGTTTATCGAACGCTTTGCCAATGAACATCAGGACAAGTACCGGATTGTTGTTGCGACCTCCGACAGCTTGGAACAAATCATTACCTTAGGCGCTGGTGCTGTGCTTTTGTCGGCGCAGGACCTCCTGAATGAGGTGGAGCATGTCCTGCGGCAGGCGGCGGAAGCCGGCGAGCAGGCACCGAGACGCAGTTTCCTTGCGGACACAGTCGATGCAGAAACGCGGGCACAGATCGAAGCCCTGCGGGAAGAGAACTGAACGCATCGCGGCACAGGGGTGGTACAGGGGACGGTTCCTTGTACCACTCCGATGTAGAGCTCATTTTCACCCCAACAAGTCATCTAACTGGAGTGGTACAAGGAACCGTCCCCTGTACCACCCTTTTTTATTTGAAAATTTGACTTAGGTCAATTTTTTGATGTCCTGAACGTGGTAGACTACAGGTGAAAAGATTGGGAAAAAGCAGGTGATGGAATGCAGCGGTGGTTCCTGAAGAAAAAGAACAAGATCGTTGGCCTAAACGGCATATTGATTGCCGCTGCATATGCCGGCAAATGGCTCCTGGACAATTCCACGCTCTTTCACCTTGGATTGGCGGCAGCCGCAGTGCTTGGTGCCATCCCCATCGCTATCCAGGCGTATCAAGCCTTGAGAGTCAAAGTGGTCAGCATCGATCTTCTCGTGACGATTGCCGTCACCGGCGCTCTCATCATCCAGAATCTGGAAGAAGCGGCCATAGTTACCTTTCTGTTCCTATTTGGGGCATACTTGGAACAGCGGACTTTGAACAAGACTCGTTCCGCCATCAAAGAGCTGCTGGAAATGGCTCCAGAAACAGCGTTGAAGCAAGTAAGCGATAGTGAATTTACCGAAGTAAGCGTCGATGAAGTTGAAGTGGGTGACGTGCTTCTGGTGAAGACCGGCGCTAAAGTGCCCGTAGATGGGCACGTTTTGTCCGGTGAAGGGAGCGTCAACGAGGCGAGCATTACCGGAGAATCCCTTCCCGCTGCCAAAGAAGCAGGCTCTTATGTGTATGCCGGGACGATCTTGGACAACGGGACACTGTATATCCAAGCCGATCGCGTCGGCGAAAACACAACTTTCAGCCGCATCATTGCACTTGTAGAGGAAGCACAGGACTCAAAGTCCGCAGCCGAGCGCTTTATCGACCGCTTTGCCAGATATTACACCCCAGCAGTGCTGCTCATAGGCCTTGTAGCTTGGCTGCTCTCCAGGGATCTGGAACTGGCGATCACCATCCTCGTCCTGGGCTGCCCCGGCGCGTTGGTGATCGGTGTTCCCGTTTCCCACGTCGCCGGGATCGGCAACGGTGCCCGCCACGGAATCCTGATGAAAGGCAGTGAGGTAATCAGCGCTTTCAGCCGCTTGAATACCATGGTTTTCGACAAAACCGGGACATTGACAGCAGGCACTCCTTCCGTCACCGAAATCGAGTTTTACGGCGAGCAGGCAAACCAGGCACTGACCTATCTGGCCAGTGTGGAGCGGGAATCAGGCCATCCGCTTGCCAAGGCCGTCCTGGCAGCGGTCAATGATGTTGATTTCTATGATGTGGCCGATACACGAGTGTTCAAAGGCGAAGGTATAACTGCTTTGGTGGATGGACACCGGGTAGCCGTTGGCAACCAGGCGTTAATGGACAGAGAAAAAGTCAGGTTCAGCGCCAAGGCCTTGGCCGATCTTGAGCGGGTAGCCGGCAGCGGCAGTTCCCTTGTGCTCACAGCCGTCGATGGAGAACTGCAAATTCTAATGGGCATCCGCGATGAGATCCACCCCGGCGTCAAAGAAGGCTTGCAGAAACTCAGAAGGCTGGGTGTAAAGAAGCTCATCATGCTCTCCGGGGACAACCAGGCCACGGTCGACGCCGTGAGCCGCCAATTGGGATTGACCGAAGCCCACGGCAACATGCTTCCCGGGGATAAGTCCAGATATATCAAATACCTGATGGAAAGAGGTGAGATCGTCGCCTTTGTCGGCGATGGAGTCAACGACAGCCCATCCCTGGCTCTGGCGCATATCGGGATTGCCATGGGCGGCGGCACGGACGCAGCCATCGAGACATCAGATGTAGTGCTGATCAACTCCGGATTTCACCGCCTTCCCCATGCGCTGGGGCTGGCCAAAGCCATCGTGCGCAACATGAAGCAAAACATCGCAATCGCCGTAGGAGTAGTATTGTTTTTGCTGGCAGGGGTCTTATTCAGCGAATGGATGAACATGTCTGTCGGTATGCTGGTTCATGAAGGCAGCATCTTGATTGTGATCCTCAATGGAATGCGGCTGTTGCGCTACAAGCTTCGATAAACAAAAGAAGACGTGCTATGAATAGTCAATAGTTATTGTGCACTTTGACAACCACATAGTTATTCCACACTAATTAGTAGAACCGGCTGTCCACTTATAGTTAGGATCAAATGGCCGATTATCAGTCCATAAGGCGAAGATAAGATGAGCTAATTTACGTGCTATGGCTCCGGTGACAACATTT